>JAEEGK010005448.1_pt1 | contig 30781 bp, 27 predicted proteins | sample 8958771 | NCBI WGS metagenome assembly JAEEGK01 (sample SAMN16246547, study PRJNA631951) | gut metagenome | biome: gut microbiome; feature: rumen; material: SC-attached | host: Bos | place: Iran: Karaj | collected 2018-10
ACCGTATCATCAACGACATCTTGGTATTCACTGGACGCTTCGGAATTAGAAAGAACTGTTCCCAATTTCCAATCATATGGATTTACCTTAAAGTCTTTATACAATAAACCTTTGTCATATAATTGTTTTAAACCCCATATAACCGATTCCATATAATTTTTATCCATGGTGCGATAACCATAATTATCACCACCATCAACCCAACGACCAATACGTTCAACAAAACGCAACCATTCATTAGAATATGTTGTGACACTGGTACGACACATATCACAGAACGCATCTATACCATCTTGGGCAACTATATTTTTGGCTGTTCTGCCTTGCTGTTTTTCAACGGCTGTTTCGGCCGGAAGCCCATGGCAATCCCACCCCAATTCACGTTCAACATATCTGCCGCACATGGTTTTATAGCGTGAAACCATATCTTTAATAGTGGACACACCCAAATGCCCCCAATGTGGCAAACCATTTGCAAACGGTGGACCATCATAGAAATTAAATGGTTCACCCATTTTTGTTTTTTCCAACGATTTATGAAAAGTATCGTCTTTGCGCCAAAATTCCAACACTTCGCGTTCCAATTCCGAAAAGTTTACTTTTGGTTCTGTTTTTTTATATGCCATTTTTTTGTGCTCCATCTGTTTTTTATCATAAAAAAACGGGCGCCTGCGCGCCCCAGCCAACGCCAAAGCGCCGTACCGGTTTATTCTATAATAATTATTTCTTTTGTTTTCATACGCATTAGTGTAATATATAAAAAATGAAATTTCCAGTATTTTGTGAAAAAATACAATTATACTTGACAAGTTTTATTTTTGTGCTATATTTTTAGTATCAAAATTCAAAAGGAGACGGTATGAAACAGAAAACTTGTAAAAAAATAACAAGCATGGGTGACGGTGCAATTGCATGCATCACTGCTGTTGTTATTGCGGCAAAAGATGTCCGCAAAGACATTATGGATCCGAAAAAATTGGATGAACCATTGAAATTTTTTGAAAGATATAAATTTTACTTTTTGCACCACAAAAGAAAACACAATGACAACAAATTGCAAAACCGCATTTGTGGCGATACAGAAGAAAAACAAGAATACAATCCGTTTAGGGAAATCGCGGCCAAGGGTCTAGAAGATATTGTTTATTCTTGCTCTGGCAATGATGTTATAGATGTTCGCTATTTTGAAACAACTGAACACCAAGCACGCAAACCTATGCGTTGTTATTTCCATAATGGCGACTATATGATAGATTTCGGTCAACGTGGCACAGAATGGTGCGGTGGTATGCGCGGAAATGGCTATGTTTTCAAACGTGGCGAAACCGGTACATACCAGCAAATCGCGATTATATCGCCAGAATTGTCCGATTACTTGGCACAAATTGCTGATGAAAAAATGCAATCTCAGGTCCAAGGGAACCAGATATCACGTGGTTCGCGTTAAATTTTAATTTCACAAACAAACCGCCCAAATGGGCGGTTTTTTATTTCTGGTGCCGGTGATAGGACTTGAACCTACGACCCCCTCATTACGAATGAGATGCTCTACCAGCTGAGCTACACCGGCGACGCGAAAAACACTTTACCTAACATCATTTTGTTTTGCAAGTATTTATTTATGATATCTTGCGCAATACAACCATTATGCCCGCCGGGGTAATTCCAGGTATTCTTTGCAAATCAGCCAAAGTTGCCGGACGTGCACGATTTAATTTTTCGCGCAATTCATTGGTCAAACCGGGCAGGGTACTATAATCAAAATCAGATGGTATTTTTATCACTTTATCACGCGAATAAGATTCTATTTCCCGATTGTTTCGTGCAATATATCCAGCATAAAATTTGTCGTTTTCAGAAATTTTACCGGCTTTTTCGTTCATTTTTTTCAAAAAGGCCGGCAATTTTATTAACCCCAAATCAACACCTATCTGACCAAGACGCGCAATCGCATTATCTGCACGCAGATTTAACCGGTATTCCGAACGCGATGTGAACATACGATACGGTTCGTCCACCCCCATTGTTGTAATATCGTCAATCAAAACACCAATCATTGAATTTGTTCTATTTAGATTCAGTGTCGGTAAATTAACTGCAAATGCCGCCGCGTTTGCCCCAGCAACTAAACCTTGGGCGGCGGCTTCTTCATAACCAGATGTTCCATTTATTTGGCCGGCAAAAAACAGTCCCAAATTATCACGCGACATTAAATTTGAATTCAGCGCGCGTGCATCAATTGCATCATATTCTATTGCGTACCCATACCGCGCAATTCGCGCATTTTCCAATCCTGGAATTGTGCGAATCCACTTATCTTGAATTTCGCAACCAAAACTTGTTGATATACCATTTGGATATATTAAATCACTGTTCAGCCCTTCGGGTTCCAAAAATACATGGTGTGATGTATGTTCAGGAAAACGCATAACTTTGTCTTCCAATGATGGACAATATCGTGGTCCGATACCTTCTATGTCCCCATTATACATTGGTGCATCTGCGATATTTTCACGAATAATATTATGCGTATTTTCGTTTGTGTGTGTGATAAAACATACCGCAATATTATTATCTGTATCACATCCATCAGAAAACCAATCGTGTGGATTATCTGGCAATTGTTCTTCGCATACCGAAAAGTCAATAGAATCACGATAAATTCGTGCCGGTGTTCCGGTTTTAAGGCGAATTATATCAAACCCAAAATCGCGCAATGCACCAGAAATTACCGTATCAGGCAATTGGTATTCGCCATTATCCATTATGCGTCCCGATGGTGTTTTTTCGTTTCCCATTGTGACAAGCCCACGCAAAAATGTACCTGTGGTAAAAACAAGCGCGTTGCCAACATATACACCATTTATAATCTTGTTTTTTAAATCAACGGATTGCACCGTTTCAAATAACACCGTCAAGTTTTTATATTCATGCAAAATATTTATAACTGCATCATGATAAAGGTTGCGGTCAATTTGTGCGCGCAATGCCTGGGTTGCCGGTCCATGTGATGCGTTTAATGTGCGAAAATGAATTCCGGCCATATCCGCAGCCCGTGGCATTACACCACCAAGTGCATCCATTTCTGCAACCATTTGTGATTTCCCCGGTCCCCCAATAGATGGATTACACGACATTGCACCCAAATCAGATTCGCGCATTGTTATCAGCAATGTTTTTGCACCACGACGCGCAGATGCCGCGGCCGCTTCAACGCCCGCGTGTCCACCACCAATAACAATGACATCAAATTTTTGCATTAAAAACGCCCAAGCCCACCGTTAATATGCAGTGTTTGGCCGTTGATATATGATGCCTCGTCAGACGCCAAAAACACGCATGCATTTGCGATATCTTCTGGTTCACCAAATCGGCCAGCCGGTATTTGCGCCAAATAATTTTTCTTTAGTTCTTCTGGTAATACATCTGTCATTGGCGTTTTAATAAATCCTGGTGCAATTGCATTTGCGGTGATACCGCGCGATGCAACCTCGGCCGCGATAGATTTTGTCATACCAATCATACCACCCTTGGATGCGGCATAATTTGCCTGACCCGCACCACCAATAACACCAATAATAGACGCCATATTTATAATACGGCCAAAACGTTGTTTCATCATCGGCATAATGGCCGCACGGCACATTTTAAAGCATGAACGCAAATTTGTATTTAAAACACTATCAAATTGTTCATCGGTCATGCGCATAAGCAATGTATCTGCGGTAATTCCGGCGTTATTAACCAAAACATCCAACCGACCGCATTTTTCAATTGCCGATGCAACCAATTCAGACGCACCGTTTTCGGATGCTAAATCACACGCAATCTTTATAAAAGAATCGTCGTATTCCGAATTCAGTTTTTCAGTATTGCGTCCAGATACAACAACCGTTGCACCCGCATCATGCATTTTACGCGCAATTGCGCCACCAATTCCACCGGTTGCCCCAGTAATTAAAACAACTTTATTTGTTAAATCAAACATCTTGTCCCCCATATTTTAAGCATATTTTTTTTCTTGCATCGCACCCATTGCCATATTTTTTTCTGACATAGATTTTGAAAAGAATAAACGCAAACCGTAATCTAGTGTCGTTGTTGGGGTTACGGTCATTTTAAACCAATTATTATAAATCAAAATATAGTTTTTACTGTCGGCCTTTGCTAATTTGATTACTTCTGTAATAGCATCACCGATATATGTACCAACATCATATTTTTTTATATTATTGTCCGACATTTTTATACCTCTAACTTTTTACCTTCCATTTCTGGACAAATTCTGGGGGTCAACCCAGTTAAAACCGCCCCCGGCCCAATCTCTATTGTTTCCGTGATACCCAAATCATGCATTGCCAAAATGCTTTCACGCCAACGCACACCATGTGTAATTTGATATACAAGCGCCGCGCGTATTTCATCTGGGTCATTTATTGGTGTGCATGTTTTGTTAGAAATCAATGCCGCCATTGGTGTTTTTATTTCTGTTTTTTCCAATGCCGCACGCATTTCATCCGCCGCAGGCGATTGAATCCGACAATGAACCGGAACAGATAGCGCAAGTGGCATTGCACGACGCGCACCAGCGGCCTTGGCATCTTCCAATGTTTTTTCAACAATTTCTTTTGCGCCCGAAATTACAACTTGGCCTGGGGAATTATCATTTGCGACATCACAGTCGTTTTTTGCACAGATTTCACGAACCGCATCTATATCTAATCCTAAAATTACCGCGGTTAATCCGTGTCCAACTGGGACCGCCCTTTGCATTGCATCACCACGCAGACGCAAAAGTTTCGCCGTATCTGCCAATGATAATGCGCCCGCCGCACACAGCGCCGTATATTCACCCAATGAATGTCCCGCAACATATTGCGTTAATTCAATGCCCGATGCACGCAACATCGCAATAGATGTTGCCATAATTGCGGGCTGAACATTGGTGGTCAATGTTAAATCTTCCATTGGGCCATTAAATATAATGTCAGACAGTTTTTGATTTAATGCATCGTCCACTTCGTCAAAGACCGCACGTGCCGCCGCATTATTTTTGTATAGTTCATATCCCATACCAACACTTTGCGAACCCTGACCAGGGAAAACAAGTATAGATGACATATTTGCATCCTTTGGTTATATTATATTGGCATTATACTTTGCGAATACTAAATTCGCAACCGCAATAATTTTGGCGATAAAAATCAGATTCGTGGTTGATTTGTTGGCGTAAATTCTCGTTCCATTTAACCGGAATATACTGTAAATCGCCCAATGCAGATTCTGCCGCTGTATCCACCTGATGCTGATCTTTGTGGCGTGATACCCCAAGGACGCTTGCCACCGCATTATAACCATTTTCGCGTGCAAATTTTTTCGCGTATTCAAATCGGTATGCAAAACAAACACTACATCTGTTTCCACGTTCGGGTTCGTTTTCCAAACCGCGCACGGCCACACGCCATGCATCATGGTCGTATTCGCCAATTTTATATTTCACGCCTAATTTTTCACAGTATTTTATCTGTTCGTTCATGCGTTTGGTATATTCACTTTCGGGAAAAATATTCGGATTAAAAAACAGAACGATAAAATCGTCTATGCCGGCGATTTCGCCATCTGCCAACTGTTTTATTGCGCCCGCCGAACATGGCGCACAACAAGATACCAATACCAATTTCATTTAGTGTTCTTGTCCGTTTGCTTTAAACATTTGTATTAATTTTTCTGGAACTAATCCCAATCTAGATTCGGTTCCAAATATTCTTGTTAACGTCTTTCTATCAAGAAATTCATCTGTGTTTTCATCCAAATAATGCCAATGGGCATAACGCGCCATTTTTGGTTTCTTGGTTTTTGGGTCATATGTTCCAACAAAAGTTTGCACCCGAACATTATCCAGCATTACGGGCTTGTTTTCTGCCGCAGTATCAAAATCTAATGGCGAACCATATTGTTCTGTTAAAAATTTTATGATATCGGCTGGATAAAATAATCTGTCGCCAATCAGTATTTTATATTTATCCATTGTTTCTTTTTTGATAATCGGATGATTTTTATAACTGTTCTTTTGGCCAAGAGTATGTCTTGCCTCGCTGATATAGGCATTTGGGTCAAACGTATAAACCACTGGGGTTATTTCTATCGTGTACGGCATAGATGCAGAATATGAATTTGTATAACTTAACAAATCTTTAAATGAATAAATTTGTTTCACTGATCCACCACCAAGCGGTGTACATGGGCCAATATTATGTAAATAAAATTCTGTTGTTGTTGCCATTTCTTATCCCTTTTTACTTTTCTGCTCTCCGCCCCCTGTTAATCATTTTTATTCATTATCCAATTCTATTCGTGTGAACAAGTTTTCTGGCACAGTGAATTTTTCACCAGATTCTATACGATGTTCATATGCATTTGGCCATGACAGGTCATGTTTGACGGCGAATATGTTTTGAATTTTTTCGGCGGCATCTGGAATAAACGGTGCAGACACGCGCGCAAATAAATCTATCATTTGGAAACATTCGTTCAACACCGCCGCCGCGGTCGCCGTATCGCCATTTTTGACCAATGCCCATGGTTCTTTTTCGGTCATATATTCATTCGCAATACCGTAAATATCACGCAGGGCAACAATAGATTTACGGAATTCACACGCATCCAATGCACCCGTTAATTCCGCCAATTTTTCGTTTATGCGTTTTGCCAACGCTTCGTCCGTTGTAGCGCCTGTCGGCACAGTATCACCAAAATTCTTGTTTGATAATTTGCATACGCGTGAAACAAAATTACCCAGCAGACCATTTAAATCTTTGTTCACAATTTCTGCAAATCGCGTCATTGTAAAATCTGTATCATCTGTTTCTGGTGTTGACGCAATTAGTGCATAACGCCAGCAATCACTTGGAGCAATATCTAATGCTTCGTCCAAGAATATACCATTGTTTGCGGACTTGGAAACTTTCGCACCATTAAAATTCAAAAAGTTAAATCCTTTTAAGACATCAACTGTTTTCCAACCGTCATCCATTGCCAATTCTTGCGCCGGAAAGAACACAGAATGGAAAGACACATTATCTTTGCCCATAAATTCTGTATAATGACAATCTGGGTTTTTCCACCAGGACGCCCAATCCGAATTTGCCGCTTGTGATATAGAAACATAACCCCATGGCGCATCAAACCAAACATAGAAAACTTTGTCTTCGTACCCAGGTTTGTTCACCGGAATACCCCATTTCAAATCACGCGTAATTGGATTATCACGCAGACCTTCGTCCAGCCATTTATTTGCAATTTTAATTGCGGTTTTTGGCCAACCCTGACGAGAGTTTATCCATTCACGCAATTTATCCTGCATCTTGCTTAATTTAAAATACAAATGTTTTGTTTCGCGCATTTCAACTGGCGATGTTGGATCAACCGCACTATGCGGATTTATTAAATCTTCTGGGTCAAGTGATGCACCACATTTTTCGCATTCATTTCCGTATGCGTGATCATTTCCACAACGCGGACATGTTCCAATAACATAACGATCCGCCAAGAATTTCTTTTCATTTACAGAATAGGGCTGGCGTGATACTTTTTCTTCTATCATGCCCAACGAATCAAGACGATTAAATAATTCATGTATTAACTGTTCATGCAGTTTTGTATGGGTCCGGCCATATAAATCAAAGGACAATTTAAAATCACGCACCGCATCCAAATGTTTTGCGCGATATTTTTCAACATAATCTTCCACTGACATATTTTCACGGGCCGCACCAATCTCGCTTGGGGTGCCATGTTCATCAGAACCACCGATGTATAAAACATCACGACCCATTGCGCGACAGAAACGCGCATAAACATCACTTGGCAACAAGCATCCGATTAAATGCCCAATGTGCAAAATGTTATTAACGTATGGTAATGCCGATGTTATAAGATATTTTTTACTCATTTGCCTGTCCTTTTTACGAAAAATGGACGCCAAACGGGGCGTCCATCAGAATCCCGTTTAAACTTTTATCAAGAACTAGTTTTGCATTCGCATTTTATATATTCCGTTTATGTTTAATCTTGGTGGGTGGTATTGGACTCGAACCAACGACCTTTACGATGTCAACGTAACGCTCTAACCAACTGAGCTAACCACCCAAGCGAAGCCCATTATAACAAAGAATTTGCACTTTGCAAGTGTTTAGTGATAGTGGCCACAAGCCACTATCACTAGCAACTATTTATCGCGAACTTTTGCTGGGCATTTTTTCTCAACCGCCGCAATTATATCGCCATGCAATTTCGCCAAATCATTATCCGCCATTTTTTCGGTCGGGATAATTGTCGTGGTAAATGCCACAGATTTATTTCCATCCGCCATTTCAAACGAATCAAACACAACGACATCCGCCACCAAATTTGACGCGCCACGTGCCGCCGCCACCAATTTTTCGGCCGGAAAATCTTTTGGCACGATAAACGCAAAGTCGCGCGAAATCGGTTGAAATTCGCTTAATTTAATATCTTTACGTTTCGCCGTCCGCACAGGCAGGTTGCAAATATCTTCAACTATTCCGATAACAACATTTGTTTTTATCTTTAATTGTTTCGCAACCGACGGATGCAATTCACCAAATTCGGCCAATTTCTTTTTACCCTGGTACAGCGCGCCATAGCGATATGGGTGCGCCCAAAGTGGTGAATTTTCCGTTTCAATCGTAAAGTTTTGGCCGTTAAGCAAGGAAACTATATCTGCCTTGACATCATAAATATCAACGTTGCGATTGCGTTTCTGCCAATGTTTCGGTGATGTGACACCGGTGCGAACAATACAGATTTGTGTATGCTGCTGGCCCGGCATATCGCCATCAAACACAGTTCCCATTTCAAACATATTTAAATCAGAATATCCGCGTTTTTCATTATTTGATACCGCAATCAACAAATTCCCCAATAATGTATTACGCGCCGTATCTAAATCAACAATAATCGGATTTGCGACACGAATTATTGGTTTATCTGTTAATAATTCTTCAACTTTGGAATTACCAAATCCGAAACTTATTGATTCGTTTAATCCACGGGCAGCAATTTTCTCTTTAAGCGGTATATTCAAATCATTATGTTCCACAGGAACTACTTTTTCTGGAACATAATTCAAACCGACCTTTTCATAGCCATAGATACGAATTAAATCTGCAACAACTGTTTCAGGTATTTGAACATCTACGCGTGATGTTGGTGCGGTAATTTTCCATGTCTTGCCGTCCATTTTTCCCGTATACCCCAATCGTAATAAAATGTTCCGCATTTCATCAATTGGCATTTCTATTCCGGTTTTCTGAACGAACACATCCGGTGAAAATTTTATTTCAGGATTCAACGGTGTATCAACACCACCCGCATTATATCCAATAACCTTTCCGCCACACGCATCCGTTATAATTTTTACCGTGCACATTAATGCTGGGCCGGTAATTGTTGGGTCTATGCCGCGTTCATATCTGTATGACGCATCGGTTGATATACCCAAACGTTTTGCCGTTTTACGAACACAAACCGGATCAAAATATGCACTTTCAAGAATAATATTTTTCGTGTTATCGGTTGTCATACCGCGTGCACCACCAACAACACCCGCCAATGCCAAGATACCATCGGAATCGGCAATAACTATATCCATATCATGCAATTTATGTTTATTACCAAACAGGTCGGTAAATTCTTCGCCGGCATTTGCAAGACGAACAATTATGTCACCGTGTATTTCATCTGCGTCAAAACAGTGCATGGGCTGTGCCATGTCATAACAAATATAATTTGTTGCATCAATTGGCGCATTTTTTGGATTTATACCAATCGCACGTAGACGTGATGCGATTGTCTTGTTGCTGGGGCCAATTTTTATACCTTGGATTTCAGCAAGTTTATATGCACGACATTTATCTGTTTTGATATTAACTTTGCGCGCCTTACCCGATACCGCAAACTTATCATCTTTTGGTGCAATATATTCGCCCGCACCGGCCGCTGATAAATCACGTGCGACACCACGTACCGCCAAATAATCTGGACGATTTGGTGTAATACCCGCATCAAAAACCGTTGGGCATTCAATTACTGCACTGCCGATTTTTGTGTTTTCTGGTAATTCAATGATACCGCTATGGTCATCGTTTACACCAAGTTCACGACCACTGCACATCATACCATCAGATACAACACCACGCAGTTTGCCACTTTGTATTTCATGACCTTCAATAACACAACCAGGAACCGCCAACGCAGATATTAAACCAACACGTGCATTTGGTGCACCACATACAACCTGACGCAATTTACCAGAACCATCATCCACCATTAACACATGCAAATGGTCGCTGTTTTCATGCGGGCGGCATTCAACGATTTTTGCCGCAATAGGTGCAATCGGTGCAATTAAATCTTCGACCTCTAACCCAGTACGCGTAAGCGTATCCGCAATTTCAGATGCCGATAATTTCGTTTTCAAATAATCTTTTAACCAATCAAAAGTCCATTTCATTTTTGTCCCCTATTATTAAAATCCGCTATTCTTTAACCAACGAATATCGCCATCGGTAAAGGCCCGAATATCATTCAACCCATATTTTAACATCGCCAAACGATCCCATCCGAATCCAAATGCAAAACCTTGGTATTTTTCAGGGTCAATACCACAATTACGCAAAACATTTGGATGAACCATACCACCACATAATAATTCAAGCCATCTGTCACCCCATTTCATATCAATCTCTATACTGGGGTCGGTAAAAGGAAAATATGACGGACGGATACGCAAATCTACATCCCGCCCGAAAAACTTTGATGCAAAAACCCGCATTGTTCCCAACAAATCAGACAAATTTATGTTCTTTTCTACTTTATCAACATATAAACCTTCTAATTGGTCAAACATTGCCGAATGTGTCGCATCCAATTCTTTACGATAGCAATTCCCAATCGCGAAAATCTTGATTGGTGCGCCCAGTTTTTCCATCGCACGAATCTGTATCGCGGATGTTTGTGTGCGCATAACATTTCCGTTTTCCAAAAAGAATGTATCCTGCATATCACGCGCCGGATGGTGTGCCGGTGTATTTAATGCCGTAAAATTATGCCAATCATCTTCAATTTCTGGGCCGGTCCACAATGTATAACCCATAGATTCAAAAATCGCCACGGCTTCCTTGAAAGATTGTGTCACAGGATGCAATGTTCCACGATTTTCTGGTTCACCATCCAATGTTACATCTAATTTTTGCTTTGCCAATGATGCGTTCATCGCCACCAATTCTAATTCATCCTGACGTGATTTAAAAAGTTCGCGCAATTCAGTATTTTCACGATTTAATTCCGCGCGTTCATCATTATTAAGATTTTTCATATCTTTTAAGCGCACGGTCATTGTGCCATTTTTACCAAATACAGATGTATAAAGTTCCTGTAATTCTTCCAATGATTCTATATTTTTTATTTTTTCTTTTAACATTGATTCAACCTTTTAATAAATATGGGGCCGGTATCCGCGGCCCCATAATCATAAACAAAAAACAACCTGCCGCCAAGGGTTTTATTTATCCCCTGCGATAAATCGTTTTGCGGTTTCAATAAGTTTTGCGAAATTTGCATCGCCGGCATAGGCCATTTCAGCCAAAACCTTGCGATCCAATTCAACACCGGCCTTGTGCAGACCGTTCATGAATTGGCTGTATGTGATACCAGATGGACGAACCGCCGCGTTAATACGAACAATCCACAAACTGCGGAAATCGCGTTTTTTGGTGCGACGATCGCGGTATGCATACTGGCCCGCTTTTTCTGATTTTTCACGTGCGGCACGATATGTGCTGCTATGACGACCAAGATAACCCTTGGCACGTTCTAAAATTTTATTGTGTTTTTGACGAACCGTTGTTCCACGTTTTACCCTTGCCATAATACACCCCCATTATTTCAAACCATACGGCGCCAAGATTTTTGCCTGGCCGACCATGTTATCATTTAAATACTGCGGCTTGGATCCGGCGTTATTCGCACGCGCAGATTTATTACGCAGAAGTTTTTTGTGGGCATTTCTGGCAACACGGATTTTGCCGGTTGCGGTCATAGATGCACGCTTTTTCAAGTATGACTTTGTTTTTAATTTTGGCATTTTTTTACCTCTTGTTATTTATGTCCTGGTGGCAATGCCTTTGCCACTTTGAACGGTTTCGTGGCACTATTCTGACATAAATAAACGAAAAATCAAGTTTTTATTGAATATTCATTTTTTTACTATTAAACTGGGCACGAAATGGTTGTGAAAAAAATATCTTCCAGATTGCATACTATTATAAAGTCCGCCTTTGTTGCGGCACTGTTACCCATCATGCTTATATATATAGTTGTGGCAAAACCAGATTATAAGGTTATAAATGGAACGGCACACATCTTTTTACCGATTGCCAATGCTGTCGGGGATTTCTTTACATGGCCAATTCGGGCGGGCGGTAATCTGATTCGCAATATTCGCGATATTTCAAATCTGAAACAGGAAAACGAAGAATTGCGGACGCGTCTTGATATGGCGTTGGCCACCAAAAACGAATGTGATGTCGCATTGCTTGAAAATCAGCGTCTGGCACGCGAATTAGATGTTAAAAGAAATTTAGATTACGAAACAGTTATCGCAGATGTGATAATTGATAACACCGCAATAAACCACGGAACATTCTTGATAGATCGTGGTGCATCAGATGGCGTAAAGCAGGGTATGGTTGTTGTTTCATTTGATAATACAATGGTTGGAACGGTTATGGACACCGGAACCCACTATTCACGTGTACGCGCATTAAATGATTCTGATACAAATATTGCCGTTCGCGTTGCAGGATCCGATGTTTATGGTTTCCTGCGGGGCAATGGTTCGGACAGTCCAACAATCGGTTTCTTTAACGATCCACAATTCCAAGGGGGTGCGGGCATAAAATTACTAACCAGCAGTATTAGTGGCATATTACCCCCAGGCATATTTGTTGGCACAATGCAAAACAAGACAGATGTTGATGTTTTATCGCCAAGCGACCTATCCAGTGTCATAGTGTTAAAGTTTAATGTTAATCAGGAAAATTACAAATGAAGCAGACAATTATAAAATATTTGCAAATTCTGTTTCCTTTTTTGATTACAATTATGCTGTGGCGGCTGTCTATGCCGTGGTTGAATCCGGCTGGGATTTTGGCGATTATTCCGATATTTTATTGTTCGTTTATAAAACCCGTGCCGTATTTTACGGCATTTGCTATTTTATTCTGTTTTTTAATAGATTATAAATTTGATACTGTCATATTTTGGACCGCATTGTATTGCACATATTATGCGATTATGAATATTCAAACAATCATAGATCTTACGCATACACGGAAATTCGGCCTATACGCATTTATGGTATTCTTTGGAATTGCATCACTATGCATGATGATGTGGTATTTAAATTGGTTTGGTTTTTTCGGTGGAATTCTAATGTTTGTTGTAACAACACTTTTATATATTCCAATAACAATGTTAACCAAGGCGGCAAGTAATGATTGATACAGAAATATCAAAAGTTTTTGACCGTCGCAGCGCACTGTTTTTAACCACAGGGATGGTTTTAACATCTATATTGGTGTTGCGTATGTTGCAAATGCAGGTTTTTAACTATCGTGATTATAAAAAGAAAAGCGAAAATAATTCATTTCGTATTCAGGTTAATATGCCACAACGCGGTAATATTTTATCTAAAAATGGCAAAAACATTTCACATGATGCGCCAATTTATCGCATATATATTATTCCCGAAGAAACAGATGATTTGGAAAATTTGGTGTCTGTGGTGGAACGTGATTTAAACCTTACGAAAAAACGTGTTGATAAAATATGGCAAAGAATAAAAAAGCAGCAAAAGTTTCAACCAGTATTGGTTAGTGAAAATACCAATTGGAATGTTTTGGCCGGTTTGCAGGCAAAAAATCTTGATGGATTACATATTGAAAGTGGCTATGCGCGCGTATACGAATTGGGACCGGCGGGCGCACAATTATTTGGTTATGTTGGCGCGCCGGACAAACCCGTTGCAAACACGCCATTTTATACACATGGTATAACCGGTCTTGAAAAGCGGTTTAATAAAGAATTATCCGGTGTGTTCGGGCAAAATGTTCTTATAACAAATGCGGTTGGGCGCGTGACAGGCGAAGATAAAACACAATTTAAACCGTCGGTTATGGGGTCTGATATTCAAACCACAATAAACGATAATATTCAACGCAAATTATATGACCAATTAACATTGCATAAATCTGGATGTGGTGTTGCCATAGATATTGAAACCGGTGATATTTTAGCAATGGCATCCACGCCAAGTTTTGATCCGAACTATTTTTCCAGTGATGATGCCGAAGAATATATTGCGGGACTGCGTCAAAACTTTGCGAAACCATTTATGAACAAGGTTTTTGAGGGGCTGTATCCACCGGGGTCAACATTTAAGATTGTTGTGGCACTTGCCGCATTAGAAGCGGGCGCGGTTACACCAAATGAAACGGTATTTTGTCCGGGTCATTGGGATTATGGCGACCGCCGTTATCACTGTTGGGAGAGCAAGGGGCATGGTCGTGTAAATCTTGTTGGTGCATTAAAACATTCATGCGATATTTATTTCTATCAACTTGCACTGCGCATTGGTATAGATGCTATTAAGCGTATGGCTATTCGGTTGGGTATGACCGAAAAATATATGGAAGATATTATTTCAAAACAAATGCCTGGTGTTATCCCAGACCGCACATGGAAGGAAACGAATATCGGTTCAAAATGGGTGCATGGGGATACCATTATTTCTGGAATTGGCCAAGGGTTTATTTTGGTAAATTGTATGCAATTGGCGGTAATGGTTGCACGCGTGGCATCAAACAAGCGCGTTGTTCCGCGTTTAATCAAAGAAGATTCTGTGCCACAATTTGAAAGTATGGATTTTCAAGAAAAAAATCTTAAATTGGTTCTTAACGGACTTGAAGAGGTTACCAAAAAAGGTGGTACCGCCGCAGGCAGTGCAATAAATGTTAAAGGTGCAAAAATGGGCGGTAAAACCGGAACATCCCAAGTTCGCAGTATTTCCCGCGCAGAACGTATATCGGGGGTATTGACCAACGAACAATTAAAATGGAATATGCGTAATCATGGATTATTTGTTGGTTATGCACCAACAAATGCACCGCGGTATGCCGTATGCGTGATTACAGAACATTCTGGTGGCAGTGGCAGTGCCGCACGTACCGCCGCAAGCGTATTAAAAGAACTATTAACAAATAATCCGGTGTAAAATGGCAAATCAAACACGTGTTTCAAATGCAAATATGATGAACTTCTCGGAAAAATTGGAACGTTTTTCTTGGGTGATGTTTGCGCCTATTTGTTTGGTTTTGATTATATCCGAAGTTATTTTATATTCTGCCGGTGGTGGTTCATGGCAACCATTTGCTTTATCACAATTGTTTAAAATTATTATGGGGCTGGGCGTATTTTTTATCGCCGCATTTACGAATATAAAATTCTGGTTAAAATCTGCATATACTGTTTATGCTATCGCCGCAATTCTTATTATTTTGGTAACATTTGTTGGCCATACTGGGATGGGTGCACAACGATGGTTAAATCTTGGGTTTATACATATTCAGCCATCTGAATTATTTAAAATCGCACTGGTTATGGTGTTGGCACGGTATTTTGCATGGATGAATTCTGTTGAATTAAGCAAATTTAAAAACTATCTTGTTCCATCGGTTTTAATGCTGATTCCATTTGGCTTAATTGTGATGCAACCCGATTTAGGAACGGCTATATCTATTGCGCTTATTACAATAGGTATGTTTTATATTGTTGGTGCAAATAAAAAATGGTTTATTATTGGCGCAATTTTGGCACTGATGGCGGCCCCAGTCGTTTGGTATGGTGGTATGCACCAATATCAACGTGAAAGAATTATCACATTTTTGGACCCAGATCATGATGCCAAGGGTGCAGGTTATCAAATAAACCAGGCAAAAATCGCATTTGGCAGTGGTGGTCTGATAGGCAAGGGTTATATGAACGGTTCCCAATCCCAGCAATCTTTTTTGCCAGAAAAACAAACCGATTTTATATTCACTATGCTTGGTGAAGAATTCGGATTTTTTGGTGCATTTGTGATATTATTAATCTACACAATCATAATAATTATACTATTTTGGGCGGCAAAAACATGCCGAAACAGGTTCGGTCAACTGGTCTGTTTTGGTTTTATGTTGAACTTTTTCATTTATTATTTTATAAATATCTCTATGGTATTGGGCGTTATGCCAACCGTTGGGGTGCCATTACCGTTAATGTCCTTTGGCGGCAGCAGTTTGTTATCACTGATGTTCGGATTCGGACTTTGCGAGAATGCACACATACATAAAGACCAACAATTATCGGCCAAAGGAAGTTAAAATGAATTTACTGATTGTAGAATCTCCATCAAAGGCAAAAACGATTGAAAAGTATTTGGGACATGGGTGGCGTGTTATCGCATCCGTTGGTCATGTGCGTGATTTGGTTCCTGAAAACGGCAGTGTAGATACCAAAAATGATTTTGAAATGCATTGGCAAATTATGCCTGGCAAAGAAAAACAAATAAAACTTATCACGGACGAGGTTAAAAAGGCAGACGCAGTTTATCTGGCATCCGATCCTGACCGCGAAGGAGAGGCAATTGCATGGCATATACTGGATATATTAAATTCAAAAAAACTACTTGGGAAAACACCTGTATACCGTGTCGCATTTCATGAAATAACCAAACATGCGGTAACAGATGCAATCGCAAATCCGCGTGAAATAGATTCAAATTTGGTTGATGCATATTTAGTACGACGTGCATTAGATTATCTAATTGGTTTTGAAATATCGCCTTTGTTGTGGCGTCGTAATTTGGGACGTTCCGCGGGTCGCGTGCAATCGGTGGCGGTTAAATTGGTTGTTGATCGTGAACGCGAAATAGAAGATTTTAAACCACAAGAATATTGGTCGGTTGCCGCAGATTGTAATTTAAATAACAATATTTTTAATGCGGGTCTTACATTATTTAATGGTAAAAAAATTGAAAAAATGACATTGGCATCTAAATCAGATGTTGATACGGTTTTATCAAAACTTAATACACCAATAAATGCAAAAATATCAAATATAGACAAGAAAAAACTGTCTTATCGGCCGTATGCACCGTTTACAACAAGTACATTGCAACAAGAAGCGGCGCGTAAATTATATTTTTCGTCCAAGAAAACAATGTCTGTTGCACAGAAACTTTATGAAAATGGATTTATTACATATATGCGTACCGATGCGACAAACTTGGCTGTGGACGCGGTCAATGAAATACGAAACTTTATTGGTAAAAATTATGGCAATGCATTTTTACCAAAATCGCCAAATGTTTATGTAACAAAATCTAAAAATGCCCAGGAAGCACACGAAGCAATCCGTCCAACGCATTTTGATGGTGGTAACACAGAACTTTCTGGTGATGAAAAGAAACTTTATGATTTAATATGGAAACGCACAATTGCATGTCAAATGACAAATGCAGAATTTGATTCTGTGGGTGCAGATATTTTAACAAATGATGGTATCGCAACATTCCGCGCGGTTGGTCGCACACGCACATTTGATGGTTTTATGAAAGTTTATATAGAAGATAAAGATGACGCAGATGATGAATCTGATGCAAAATTACCTGTTATGAATATTGGCGATAATGTCATAATTACAAAGTTAAATACTGATCAGCACTTTACACAACCGCCGGCAAGATATACCGAAGCGTCCTTGGTTAAAAAACTTGAAGAACTGGGAATTGGGCGTCCGTCAACATACGCAACAATTATGTCAACCATTGTTGATAGACAATATGTTGAACAAGACCGGCAACGCAGATTTCATCCAACGCCGGGTGGATGGGTTATTGCGGCATATTTGGCAAAATATTTTTCAGATTTGGTCGATGTTAATTTTACCGCAAAAACCGAAGATACATTGGACGATGTTTCAAACGGTAAAACAGATAAATTAAATGCATTAAATGATTTCTGGGGTGATACAGAAAATATGATTTCTGGTGCAAAAGATGTAAAAACCGCAGATATTATTGACGAGATAAATAAATTTATGAATAAACACCTGTTTGGCGAATCTGGTGATAAATGTCCAAAATGTGGTGGAAAACTTGGAATAAAATTATCAAAATTCGGTGCATTTGTTGGATGCGAAAATTATCCAAAATGTGATTATACAAAACGTCTTGGCGGCGAAGAACAAACAGATAAAAAACAAGAACCAAAAGAACTTGGTGATGGAATATCTTACCGTATCGGTAAATTTGGACCATATGTAACCGATGGTAAAAAGAACGCAAGTGCAAAGAAATATACATCTGAAACGATTACACTGGAAATAGCCAAAGAATTATTATCTGGGGAAACAAAAAAAGCAGAACCAATTGAACTTGGTAAAAATCCGGCAACCGATAAAATGATCTATTTTTATCCAACGGGACGGTATGGTGCATACATTTCATCAAATAAGGTTAATGTTAGTGTCAAAGAACAACCTGATTTGGAAACTGCAATTGATTTAATTAATAATAAAAAACCGACAAAGAAATTCCGTAAAAAATAATGGCGAAATATGATAATAATTTTACCGACCAATTACGCGAACGACTTTCTATTGTAGACGTTGTATCGCGGCGTGTACCACTTGTTAAAAAGGGTCAAAATTATTGGGGATGTTGCCCATTTCATAATGAAAAAACACCGTCATTTTCTGTTCGTGAAGACAAGGGTTTTTATCACTGTTTTGGTTGTGGCAAACATGGTGATATTATTTCTTTTACAATGGAAATGGAACATGTTGATTTTATGACCGCAATAAAAGAACTTGCGGAAATGGCCGGTATCCCATTACCCGAGATAAAACAAAAAACCAAAGAACAAATAGAAGCCGAAGAAACATATATAAGTATTACATCAGATGCGGAAAAAATTTATGCCGAAAAATTATATTCGCCGGATGGTGCACACGCATTAGAATATATACGTGGGCGTGGTTTTACCGATGAAATGATAAAAAAATATGGTATTGGTTATGCGCCAAAAAATAATATTATTGCGAATAAATTTGTTAATACAAAACAAGATAAACTTATTTCTACGGGTCTTGTTCGGCGCGGCGAATATGGAATGTACGATTTCTTTCGTGATAAATTAATGTTCCCAATATTTAACGCACATGGGCAAATTGTCGCGTTTTCTGGACGATCATTGGATGGGTCTGAACCAAAATACATAAACACAACCGATACAGAATTATTTCATAAACGGCAAACTTTATTTGGTTTTAATTTTGCGCGTGAATCTATACACCGTGCAAACCGCGCCATTGTTGTAGAAGGACAAATAGACGCAATTCAAATGCAATGTAATGGTTTTGGTGAAACGGTGGCACCATTGGGAACCGCATTAACCGAAGATCATATCGCAATACTATGTAAAGCAAACAGAAATATAACTTTCTGTTTTGATGGTGATGGGGCAGGGCAGAAAGCAGCGGCACGTGCATGTGGTATTATATTACCATTTTTACGTGATACATCTGATGTGCGATTTGCGTTTGTAACCGGCGGAAAAGACCCAGATGAAATATTACGCAAATCTGGTAAAACAGAGATGGACAAGATTATAAATTCTGCGATGCCATTGGTTGATTTTCTATGGAAAATTACGAATCAAAATTATCTTATAAATACACCATCTGGAAAAACCCAAGCAGAAAAATTCTTAAAATCACAACTTGAAAAAATTACTGATAAAATACTGCGTGCGGAATATGAACATGAATATGATTCACGTAAATTTAACGAGTGGCATAAATGGAAGAAAAAATCAGAAAGCCAGAATATAGATATTCCAGATATAGAAATAACAACAAAAAATACATTATTGTTTATTGTTAACACATATCCAGAATTGGCGGAACGTTATGGCGATTTTATTAGCAGTTTTAATCTTGATTTTGATTCAGTTTCAAATAATATGAATCTGGATTTTGAATCTGCAGAAAAGTATTTAATATCATTAAAATTACAAAAATATCTTGAAAATTTGAATAATGAAAGGAAAAAACTTGTTGCGGATGCTTTAAAAAACAACAATTCTGATGCAATAAAAGAAATAGATAAAAAAATAAAAGAAGCCCAAGAAAAACTTGAACTTCTACTTGATATAAATGATAAATAGATTATTTTTCATACCCTTTGGCAATAAAATACATTTGTTTTGAAATATTATTTATTATCTTTTTATTAATAAAAAACAAACTAACAAATAATACAACAAGACCCCAGAAAAAATAATCTTCACCTGGATGAATTTTGTTATATATATTTTTATTATATAAACATAATACCATGTTACTAATTGCAGTTAATAGTATTAACATAGATGTTCCGCGTCTTGTAATCGCCAATAACCTTTTTAATTTAACATCATTTGATAAATCTTTTAACATATCTTTTTGTTCATCTGTCATATCTTTGGTTAAACCGATAATTTCTGCATTTTCATACGTGTTTAAACCATTAAGATTTTCTTCTGCGACAATAACACATGGTATAAGGTTTCTGCAGAAAACCTCTATTCTTTTTAATTTTAAAAATTCTTCTTTTTGTTTTTCTGACATTTTTATCATATCCCAATGTGCCTTGGGATCTAATAAATCATCCAAAGTGCATTGTTCAGATAATAAAGAATAAGCAATTTGTAGATTTTCTAATTTTTTTAATTTACGACTTCTTGTCATAATACAACCTTTTATTTTGTATAAAAATTACTATAAAAATTAAATTTGTCAATAAAAATCCGCTATTACAGCGGATTTATTAACATATAATATATATTTTAATTATTAAACAAGAAATGACAAATATCACCTTCTTGCATTATATAATCACGTCCGACAAGTCGCATTTTACCGGCTTCTTTGACCGCGACTTCGCCACCAAGTGCAATATAATCAGATGGTGAAATAATTTCTGCACGTATAAAACCTTTTTCAAAGTCCGTGTGAATTTTCCCAGCCGCCTGTGGCGCGGTCATACCACGCGTTATTGTCCATGCATGCGCTTCCTTTGGTCCAACCGTATAAAATGTTTGAAGACCAAGTGTTTCATACCCAGTTTTTATAACTTTTTCCAAACCTGATTGTTCAAGTCCAAGGTCATTTAAAAACATTTTTCTTTCATCTGGGTCAACGATTTGTGCAATTTCCATTTCTATTTTCCCAGAAATTATTAAAACTGGGGCTTTTCCTGAAAACTTCTGGACAACCATATCAGAATATTTATTCCCATTTGCCGCGGCAGATTCTTCAACATTACACACATATATAACCGGTTTTGCGGTCAATAAATTAAACGGTTTTGCTTCAATACCACTTTCACGCGCAGGAACAGATTTTTCTAAATTTTCCGCGATTATTTTCGCATCAGCCAGTAATTTTATTGCTTCTTTATCAAGTCCATGGGCTTTTTTTTCAAGATTTTTCATCTGTTTTGATAAACTTTCTAAATCTGCCATCATAAGTTCGGTTTCAATGGTATCTATATCTGCAATTGGATCTATACGACCATCAACATGAACAATATCATCATTTTCAAAACAACGTACAACATGAATTATTGCGTCTGTTTCTAGAATATTACCAAGAAATTTATTTCCCAAACCTTCACCATTTGATGCGCCACGCACAAGGCCGGCAATATCAACAATTTCAAGTTGTGTCGGTATAATTTTTGCCGAATTATCAACGGCTGCCAATTTATGTAATGTTTCATCTGGAACAACAACACGACCAGTATTTGGTTCTATGGTGCAAAAAGGATAATTTTGCGCGTCTGCGGCGGCACTTTGTGTCAACGCATTAAATAATGTTGATTTTCCAACATTTGGTAATCCAACAATTCCACAATTGAAACCCATAATAAAATCCTTTATAATATAAGTAATATGTCATACATGTGGAACAAATTCAATATAAAAACATTTCCATCAGAAACTATTGTTTACTGTGATGGGGTTTATAATCCGGAAATTTCCACACTTGCCGAAACAGATATTATAGATAAAAAATATGATTTACCTATTCATATTATATATGTTGGTGATATAAAAGATGAAAATATATTAAATATAAATATAACTGTTATGGATCAACCGGTATTTTTAACTGTGAATATAAAAAATAAATTACCGGCCTTTTTGAATATTTTTATCAAAAACACCGGTAAAAATTCTAAAATTCGTGGACATATCATGTGTGAAAATTCATCTGAATTATCACTTAAAATTATCGCGGAACATGATGCACCAAATACTGAAATATTATTACAAACAAAAATTATTGGTGATAAAAACAGTTTTTCATCTGCATCTGGGGTCGCAATAATAAACCCAAATTGTAAAAATTGCCGGTCTGATATCCGTTTTGCCGGACATACTTTAGATAAAAGCGCAAAAATAAGGTTTATGCCATCACAACGGATTTTATCGGTTCCAGAATTTGCCGACCATAGTGCCTATATTTTCCATCCAAATAATAAAATAGAAAATTATTTGCGCATCGCTGGTCTTTCTGGGGCCGAAGTTAAAGATGCTATGATAGAGGCGTTTATTAACGATTTTGACCTGTTTTAATAAAAAATATACGGTATTCCGATTGGCATACCGTATAAAAATATGCGAAAAAACATAGGATTTATTTTCTTTTAAAACCCTGTTTTGCCTTGAATTTCGGGTTATCAGGATCAATCAGAACAACCTGTTTTCCACGGCGAACCTGTTTAATATTTCCACGTTTTTTCCATGCACGTAGAGAACTTAAAAACTTCATTTTTTATCCTTTTTGCGAAGCAATTATAAACACTTTTTAACAAAAATCAAATATTATATTTATAAATTGTTGTTATTGTTGTGTCTGTTGAAATTGTTGAAAATACGTTTTTAACAAAGTTTTTAACAATTTTTTACAGTATTTTTGCGGCTTTTATCGGTTTTGTTGAAAAAGTATAGATGTTGAAAATGCATTAAAAAATAGTACTTTTTTCAACATTTTTAACAAATTTATGTTTTTGTTTTTTATGCTTGTTGAAAATTGTTGAAATTGTTATAATAGATTTGTCCATGGAGGGATTTTCATTAAAATGAGACAACAAGTATTAAAAGCTTTGGCGAATCCATCGCTTTTGTTTGGGGTTCCGTATACTCTGGCGATTCTGAATTTTATGGTTCAGTTCGCGGTTTTTATGGTACTTTTTCTTGTTGGTTTAAGCGTTTTTGGTGGTGATTTTGTTAATACTTATATAAATCCACTATATTTTTTAATATCTGTCTGTTTGGTGCATATGATTTTTGCACAATTTACAAAGCGCGATTCCCAATTAGGACAGGTTCTTGTATCAAAAATACGGTTAATGAAGAATAAAATACCACGGAGATTGTCCGCATGATAGAAGGTTTTTTTAAATATTTTGCCGGCGGTGGTTTTTCTGTAACTATGACACTTACTATCATGGTGGTGGCTGTTATTTTTGTTTTTATTCTTTTAATGATGTATATTCCGACAATTGTTAAATATGTTTTTCCAAAGTTTGGTTATAAACATTATTCTGAATATATACCATTTCAAACGGTTTATACTGATGATTCATTGGAACTTGATAATAATTCTTTGATTCGTGTTTATAAGTTATCTGGGGTGCAAACAAGTATGCAAACCGATGAACAGCGCGCGAAATTCTTGGATTTGCGGGCGCAGATTTTTAATCAAATACATAACCCAAATGTTATTTTGCGGTTTTTTACAATACGTGATGCGGCTGGTGAAAATACAGATTATGAATTTGATCAACCGGTTTTACAAAAAATATATGATAAATGGCATTCCCAAGGTTTGCGTATATTTTTGAATAGTTATTATATTGTTTTATCGGTCAGCGGCCCAAATGCACGTGATTTGTTAAATCAATATGGAAATTATATAGAATCTATTCTTGCGCCGTATAATCCGAATGTATTAAAAAATAATTCACGCGACAATATGGCGAAGTTTTTTGGACGTATATTTTCGCCAATTACAAAACCAGAGCCAGAAGTTTGTGATGAAAAAATAACGGAACTTTCAACTGTTGATGATGTTGAATTTTTATCAAATGGCAATGTTAAATATATTAGTGGTGACAGGGAATATTATTCTTCATTAGTATCATTTCGTGCCGCGCCAGATTATTTAGATGAAGATTTCTTTGATTCTGTAAATACTATTCAAACAGAAATGATTTGTATGAACGGTTTTAAAATTATGGGCGCCGCCGATGTAGATGCTGTATTGCGTCAACGCCGTAATGTTGCAAATAAAGAAAACGATTCAACCGAAGAACAAATTTCAAACGCAGAATCTGTTATGGATGAAAATGTTTCTGGAAATCAGACGCTTGTAAATTATTATCCTTTATTTATTATATTTGGTAAAACACAAGAAGAATTAAAAGATTATGTTGATGAATTTAAAAAGATATGCGCATCTTTTGGTGTGTCACCAATACAAGAAAAGTTTGCTACAAAAGTTTCTTGGTTTGCAATGATTCCGGGATTTGATACTTTCCCGCGTACGTTTAAAATGTTATCACGTGCCGCCGCAATAAGTATTCCAATGTCAAGTACACCGCGCGGAATTTCAAATTCAGATTGGGGTTCGGGTCCGCTTGTTATATTTCCAACGGCTCAGGGAACACCATATCAATTCCAATTCCATGTTTCTGATAAACCTGCGGCGGTGGGACATACATTAACAATTGGTCCAACCGGCGGTGGTAAGACAACATTATTCTCGTTCTTGATTGCACAATCATTGCGTCATAAAAAATTAAAAGCGTTTTTCTTTGATCGTAACAAAGGTGCCGAAATATTTACACTTGCGGTTGGTGGAAAATATATAACTATGCAGGGTAAAGAAAAATCAGACGCCGCATTTTTGACACATTTAAATCCATTGAAAATGCCGGATAATGTGACAAATCGTGCGTTCTTGCGTCGTTGGTTTGCAATGATTTCAGAGCAGGGCGATGCAAATTCTGCGGATGAAATTGCGCGTGCGGTATCTGTGAATTTTGATTATTTATCTGATAAAGATAGAATGTTGAAAAATCTGTGGGAAAGTTGTTTTTCATCATCTGGAAATATGCGTAGTGCACTTAAAAAGTGGGTTGATCCGTTGCAATATGGTGAAATATTTAATGAAGAAGAAGATACATTGGATTTACAATCGCGTTTAACAACATTTGATTTTACAGATATATTACAAGATTCAACACTGGCACCAGCGGTTATATCATATATATTGCACAGAATTAATAACACAACGGTATCTGGTGGAAATCCATCGCTTATTATGATTGACGAAACTGCGCCAATGTTGGAAAACAAAATGTTTCGCGATAACTTTATAACGGGTTTACAGGAAGGCCGTAAAAACCGTCAGGCGTATATGGTTGCGTTCCAACGCGCAAATGTTTTGGATAAACTTGGGATAGGTGATGTTGTTCGTGGTCAGGCACAAACAATTATGTTCTTCCGCAATCCTGCGGCAGATGCTGCTGATTATGAACATTGGAATCTTAATCCATTAGAAATGGCATTTATCCAAGGTAAAGCATATCCGAATTTGAAACGTGCGGTATTATTGTCACGACCTGTAAATAATGAATCTGTTATATTAAATACGGAACTTGGCGGTTTGGGCAGTTTATTGCGCCTGTTTGAATCTGGACGTTCATCGGTTTTACTAGCAGAAGATTTATACAGACAATACGGTTCGTCATTTGTTGCAGAATACCTAAAGAAACAGGGCGCAGGCGATATTTAATATGTTAAAAAATTATGCTTTGATTTTATTAGCATTATTTGGTTGTTGCTCTGTATTTGCAGATGATTGTGTTGAATATAAACAAATGCCGCGGGTAAAAATAACAACCCCTGTACATGAAAATCATTTTATTCAGCCCGATGAACCAATGGATAAATTACATGGAACTGTTTTGGCAACATTGGTTCAAGATTTTGATTTGGTTGTTGATATAATAAAAAAAGATTCTGGATATTGTATTGTATTAAAGGGAATAGATGCAGATGTTGGTTATAATGATTTCTTGGTTAAAATAGATAAATCACACAGGCGTGGGTCTTGTTCGTATAGTGCGATTCTAAATCATGAAAAAAAACATATAGATGCATATTTATCTGTTATAAAAGATATGAATTCTGATATCAAAGATTCTGTTTATAATGCGGCGAATTCTGTGATGCCAGTGTTTGTTAATTCACGCAATGAATTTGATACAGTAATAGAAAAAATGAATTATCAAATTCAATCACATCCAGATGTTATTTTAATAAAACAAAAAATAAATGCCGCCCAAGAAATTCGTAATAAACGCGTTGATCAAAACGAAGATAATCACGAATTAAAAGTATGCTTATAAATTTATGTATGTGGCGGATTCTGGTGTATACACCGAATTAACCAAAATAAAACCATATCGCAATTGGTGCCAACACAGCGGTCATAAGACCGGAAAGAACAATTGCCAAACTGCTAAACGAACCTTCTATGTGACCCATTTCCATTGCTTTGACTGTGCCGGCGGCATGTGATGCATTACCAATAGCCAGCCCGCGTGAAATAGGATGATTTAATTTCATCCATTTACATAATTTATCACTGACCGATGCACCAAGTATCCCAGTTATAATAACCGCGGATACAGTCAAAGAAACCATACCACCAAGTTTGCGTGTTATACCAATTGCTAATGCGGTTGTTACAGATATAGATACCAAAGAACGCGCAATAATATCGGCCATACCAAGTAATGCCACAACCAAACATACAGACACAACCGATGCAATTACACCAACAAACATTGCGGTTAATATCGCCCAAATGTGTTTTTTTAACAGTGGTAATTGCCGATACATTGGTACCGCAAAGCATACGGTGACCGGCATTAAAAAGTAAGTAAGGTATTTTGCACTTTGGTTATAGTTTTCATACGGAACATTTAATGATAGCAATATAATAACCACAGTAACCGTTGCCAAAAATAGTGGCGTAGTAAATGGATTTGGCCATTTTTTGTTTATTATTGTGGCCAGTATAAACGCCGCAATAGTTATTGCCGCGCCAAAATATGTTGAATTTGCAATTATTTCTATCATTTTTTTCCGCGTTTAAGTAAAAAGTCCGATGTTTTTCCAGTTATAACCATTGTTACAAAATACGCCACGACCAGTAAAAGAACCAAATAATACCAAATACCCGAAATTTCCGGCCAAATATCAATGATGGCAACCGCCGGTGCCACAAAAAACAACGCCATTATACCATGAAACCAATCGGCGACATCGGCAACCCATTCTAACTTTATTAACTTTGTACAAAGGGCCAAAAACAGCAGTAAAAGGCCGTAAATACTGCCCGCAATAGGCAGTGGTATTAAAAATTCACATAATTCGCCCAAAAAGACAAATCCCAGAATAATCATAAATTGAAACAGGTATTTCACAGATAAACTCTCTCTTGGGTGTATTTTAATAAAAAATATGAAAAAATTAAAGAATAAAAAAATTGACAATTTAATATTTTTGTATTATTATATACCAGAAATGAACAAGATGGGGTAAAAAAACATGGATATGTCTGAAATTTTTAAAGATTTGAAACTTCCAGATATTGCTGGTCAGGGGACCGATATACCCAAAATATTTAACGCATCGCGTCGCAATTTGTATCAAAGAAATCCGCAATTATTTCTGATGGAATTATTTGATTCCCTTGGGGTCCCGGATGAACAGAAAGAATTATTATTCCGTCTTTTAACTATGGAACCTTATAAACAAAGCATTATGTCCGCATTAAATATCCCAGATGATATTGATCAAGCAGAGGTTTATCAAGCCCTGGTAGATATGGACAAAGAAATAGTAACCTTTAATGTTTTTGATGAAAAGACAAACCAATATGTTGAAACACCATCTATAAAATTACTGTTTAAAGAGGGTACAGATAGCGCGATAATGGATATTATAACAAACGCCATTTATGCACGGTCTGGGATAAAGCAAAAAGAAGTATTAAAAATTGCCATTGTTAATAATGACGGCGAACCAATTGAACGTGATATGGAATGTGCATTTTGGAATTTCCCGTCATTGTGCCAAGATATACGATTAAATCACCCAGATGCATATATTGTTATCAGGGAAAATTTTAGTGCGGCAAAACTGAAAAAAATTAAATTGGACCCATCATATTTGCCACATATTGTTGTGATTGGCGATTATGTTTGCAGCAAAGATATCAAGGTTTTTCCGTATCAGGTTAATGGAACATTTGATTGTCATGGATTGGAAAAAGATTATTTAACCAAAGATACTGTTTTGCCATTGGCGCGTACAATAAACTGTGCGTTTAGTGTCACAGATTTTGATGTGTTGATGGATATTATTCCAAATGGCGTGGAAACATTAATTGTTGAACCAAAATTACTTAATAAAAAGTTTATGCATGATGCACAGCATCTGCGCAATACGTTGGATTTTATTGTCCAACACCCAGATTTAACGGTTCTTGATACCAAGGGTAATAACCTGTTAGATGTGCTGACAGAAATTGTTCACTCGGCGGATAATATCGGCAAAGAACAGCCAAAAACACAAAAAGAAAAACTGGCATCAATAACAAAGGTTATTGAAAATAAAATTTCTGGGGAACATTTGGATGTCAGAGATATTATTCAGATATTCCGCTATGTTGAAAAATATAAATCTTCATTTGAATTGTTAAGTGATGATGCGTTGGAACGTTTGATAAAAAGTGTTCTGTCAGACCAGCGTAAAAATGGTATTCAAAAGAAAATAATGCGACGCAATGATGGCGCAAATGTTGTATGCATAGATGCGGAACAATTAGATTTGGTGTCCAAAGAATGTTCAAATGTTATTGAAGAACGTAAAACCACAAAGCCAGAAGAACAGGTTGTTGCGCCGGAAGTATCTGCGCCAACGGATATAGAAAAACGCAAACCGATTAAGGTCAAAGAACCGATAAAAATCAGAAAATATATTTCCAAGGCGGTGTTGAAAAATATAACAAAATCGTCGCAACAGAATGTAAAAACTGTATTACGCGCAATAAACGAAATAAACCTTGATCCATTGGAAATGCAGTTCCAAGGTCCAGTACATATAATTAAACAAGGTAAAGTTGCAGTATCTGGAACGGTAAAAAAGGAAAGCGGATGCTGTCTGGTGCAAAGCATAGATAGTTCTAATCACAGTGATCCGAAACGTATCGTGTGGGCGGTTGCCGATGGTCCAGATGGTTTGATAATTGTTAGTGTTGGTTTTGTGGATACTCACAATACAAAAAGAACATCAAACGAGTATGCAGATTTGCGTGAATTAGCATTGAAAAAACGCACGTATACGGCGGAAGAATTGGAAGAATACATAGATGTTGAAGAAATAATCAAAGGTAAGAAATCAAAGAATTTTGATTTATTGCCAGTGATGCAAAAGATGGTTGAATTCTTGGAAATGTCGCATTAAAAATCATATTTTGTTTGACAACAAGAAAATATGATTTATAATTAGGCCGTTTATCGCGGGGTAGAGCAGTCCGGTAGCTCGTCAGGCTCATAACCTGAAGGTCGGTGGTTCAAATCCATCCCCCGCAACCAAGATTAAATAAAAATGCACCAAAAGTGGTGCATTTTTATTTATTTTGTTTTGTGGTCGTTTGGTTTGTAATCTGCAACGATAGTTGCCAGTTCAAAATTTGTATATGAAAACGAGTGTTAACGAAGTTTGAATAACTACAAATTTGCGCGCAGACACCTTGTGTCGAGCGAAATCATCCCCCGCAACCAAGATTTACCGCGGAAATCCGCGGTTTTTTGTTTGGTTACAGTTTATATAAAACCATCGCAAAAACCTTTGGGCTACACAGGGGCTACAATGACCATGGATAGAAAAAATTGTTCTATGCCGCACAAATCCGACGTTTTGATAAAAAAGAATTCTTTTTTATACAGACACGAATTTGACACGAAATCTATGCGTAACACAATGTAAGAAAAATACACCTTCTATGTTCAAATGCGTTTCAAAGCGCAACAACAGTCATATTACCGTGCTGGGTTCATGATTCACTAGAACAGCGTAACCTTTGTTTTTATTGTTTTTTGCTTCCCATGCGTTGTTCAATGATTTGTTGCATCATATGGAGTTCTCCATAACTACCAATTGGTAGATTTCTTTGATGAATTGTTCAAATTTCCAAATACAACATTCAAAGACACTGTTGAGTCTTTTTCACAGGGTGTCCGGTACATCGACAATGGGTATACATCGGGTGCACAAGGATATTTTTGCACGACGTTCAAGGTTTATGCCATTATCTTTCTGTTAACGCTCTACATTTATCCCAGAAGTCCATATTATCGAAAGAATTTAAATATTCTTTTACCTCTATTGGCGTATTTCGATCAAATTTTATTTCTCGTACACTATTTCTGAAATTTGTGTAACTCTGGTAGGTTTTTGTATCAATAAACTCT
>JAEEGK010005449.1_pt1 | contig 30777 bp, 18 predicted proteins | sample 8958771 | NCBI WGS metagenome assembly JAEEGK01 (sample SAMN16246547, study PRJNA631951) | gut metagenome | biome: gut microbiome; feature: rumen; material: SC-attached | host: Bos | place: Iran: Karaj | collected 2018-10
TAATTCCGTACATGAATCGAAATTATATTTATATTTATAATTACCATTTATTGTTTCATCTGGACAAATCTTTGTATTTTTATCATCCGTAATATGGTGAACTGTTACAGTACCAGTTTTCAATTTATAGTAATAAGTAACTACTACTCTCTTATCACTCATTGAACCAGTTGGTTCACCATTAACACTATCATAAACAAAATCGTGATCAAATAATTCACTAGATTCTTTATAATGTGTTTCATAACGATCATTAATCTTTTTATCAAAGTATTCATTCTCATGAACTTTAATATTCGTTCCTACTGCATAATGATGAACTACTAGCTTAGCATCATCTTTAGCATAGTAATATATTACTTCAATATTATCGCTACTTGCCTTACCTTTAGTAACACCAATAGAATTATTAATATATAAATAATCGTTTTTATATTCATCATATAAATCATCTTGTTCATAATGATTAGTTTCATAATCACTAGTATAATTTGTATTTATAATATCGTCATCATGAACTCTTGTAGTTGTTCCATCAACATAATGATGAACAGTGATAGTTGATGGTTTTAATTCATAATAATATATTATATCAATGACTTCTTGAGAAACGATACCAGATGTTGGTGTTTCCCCTACACCAGCAGGAAGATAATTATTATCTTCAATTCTACTTGTAGTATAACTATCTCCATAACGTTTCATTGATATTACATTATCACTAATTCTTGTTGTAGTATCTTTTAGATAATGATGTGTTATTACAGCTGCAGGTCTTATATCATAATACAGTATTACATCATAATCATACTTATTAACTACACCTATAATAGGATCACCCTCTGATATCTCATCATATGAGTAACGATCTTTATATTCACCATCTAATTCACTTGTTCTTAAAGGTTTAACTTCATAAGGAGCAGAATAGTAAGTATCGATATATGTATCTTCATGAACTTTAGTATTTGTACCAGTTACATAATGATGAACAGTTATTCTAGAATCATGATATTTTATACCAACATTTTTATATTCCGCTTTAATTAATTCTTCTTGATAATTAGCTCCTCTATTAAGATCACTAAACAATTCACTTTGACCTGTTTCAGGATTAATTATGCTACGATAACTTATTGAAGTAGAACTATTATCAACAAATTCTTGATATTCAGATAAATCATAAGAAATGTAATACAAATCTTTTGGTAATCCTCTAACACTATATTCACCATCATCGTTTGTTGTTGCTTCAGAAACTAATTGATTTCTTGAATTATATATTTTAACAGTCTTATTAGTAAGTAATGTATCAGCATTTGAAAGAATATTATTTCTATCAATATCAAAGAATACTTTACCACTAATTTCTCTATCCGTAATTACTACTCTTTTATATTCCGTTGTAACAGCATTTGTTAGATTATCACTTGAAGCAGTAAACTTGAAATGATATTTATCACCATAAGTATTTCCTGATGGAATAAATTTTAAGCGATACATTATATCTGCACTCACTGATACTTGAGGTACATAAGTTGCAATTGCGGTTGCATCACTTGGTATTACATCTCCAACATGTACTTCATGCCATCTACTATCAGTACTTAAATCAACAGATTGAATATGCTGATTACCAATATTATCAGTAACTAAACCTATATTATCAATACTATTAGTTGTGTAATAAATTTGTTGATTATTAGCTAATGAAAGAACTTTAAATGTATAACTACCATTATATGAAGTATCAGTAGCATCTCCATTTTTAGGTAATATTTCAACTGTTTTAACATTATATAGAACTTGTTGAGAAATATTATATAAATAGTTATCTACATTAATAGATTCATCTTTATCTAGACTATCTTTAGCCATTACTTTTCTTAATGAAGAACCAGAAAGGTTAATTAAGTAAAATGATGCTGATGAATAACTATATCCCGATAAAACATCAGGACTTGAAGCATATGTACTAACAGTTTGATATACATTATTTGGCGCATAAGGAGAAATATCTAACAAATAAGTAATATCTGGAAGCCGATCTAAAAGATTCCAATTATTAAATTCCCATGTTATTTCAGAATAACTATCATATGTAACAACACTTGTTGGTGCAATATTAGCGCTATTCTCTTTATATGTTAAATAATTAGGAATTTCTACCCAAATTTTAAAGTTAGATGTTTCTTTATCATCATCTTGATCATAAAATTGCGTCATTATTTCCATTTGAGCATATTCTTCTTCAACATTATAACTATACTTATTAGGATAAGTATAAACTCTTATCCCCATATTAGAACCTATATAAACTGTTTCTCCGAATTTACGAGGAGCAGCTTCTCTTTCTAAGTCTGTTCTATCATCATTAATTATTGATGGTACATAATCAGATTCTGTACCAAGTTCATACTTAATAGTTTTCTCTTCGTCTCCATAAACATATATTTTTTGTCTAATAATACCTTTTTCGCCAACCATATTTTTATCATTTGTTGTTCTAAATCTAATATCCCATAAATACGATGTTATATTGTTTCCAGGAAACTCTCTTTCAATTGATTTTACTGCAGCAATTTTTCCTTTTTCTTTAATAAGATCGTAGTCTATAAGACCTGGTGAATACCAATCAAAGTCATCCATTGTTGCAGCATTAGCTTGTTCATCTGTTTGAATACCATTTTCAGGATCTGCTTTATATATTCCCAAATAAATATAGAAAGTTCTCGAGTGATAGTCACTATAATCAACATCTGGGCAATAATAGTTGTAATCAATATCCATTATTTTTCCATTCCAAACTATAAGTCTTTCTACTCCACCTTCATATGGACCATCTGTTGCATCCAAACGAGATTCAAAGTATACATTACTATCCAGTGGAACTACCGCAGTATCAGAATATACTCTATATTCATCACTTGTAAGATAGAAATCTTCATCAAAATTTCCAGTCATATAGTTATAGAAAGTGAATGTAATACTATCATAATTATCAATAGTATATTCATTGTTTTGAGAATCAGATACATTTACATCATAGGCCTTAATTGTAACCATATACTGATATCTTTTTCCTTGCTCTGGTTCATACCAAGGAACACTCAATGTAAATTCATCACTAACAGCGACAACATTACTATTTCCCCAATATGAAAAACCAGTATTTGAAAAATCTACTCTATCACCTGTTTTAGTTGCTGTTACTACACCAGAATTTCTCATATACCATTCTAGAGAATTTGATGATATATAAGCATAATTATTGTTACCACAATAATAGTAATAATTTTCACTCCATGTACTATTACTATAATTAGATCCTGTTCCACATGCTATCGTTGAATGTAAATTAATATAGTTCATTGGACTATTTTCTTGTTCACTATCAATTCTTATCCAACCATTACTATTATCTATATCTGTATAATAATATTCGATAGTAAAATAAGAATCCATATTTGTATAAGGTATTTCTCTACCTTTACTTGAACTACCACCTAAAAGAGCAGTAAAATTCAAACGTTGAGAATGTCCACTAGATTGATTAAGATTACCTTTATTTAACGAAAGATATGCATAAGGTGAAGCTGTAATATACAAAGGTCCTTCATCTTGAATTGTTTTGCTTTCTACACTTGAATTTATATTATCATTCTTATTACCTTCCATCCATACTTCAAATATTGGCATGTATTCAGAAGATAACTCATGCTTAGCATTATTAGCTGTTATAGTAATTGATAATTGTTGATTTCCTCCAACAGCAACTTTATTAGATGGAATATCATAATAAGTTATATAAGAGGTATAATCATCATTATGTCTTATATCTTTCATCCATGAATCAGGAACAATTGATAAATATGGTTTATTGTTCTCTTTTGGTATTGTAACTCTAACTTTTATTCTACCTCCATATAATACTTCATTTGGAGATGTAGTTTCTTCATTGCGTTCGATACCAAGTTCCAAAACATATGACATTGTATCCATTGTTCTTAAGTAATTATCATCAGGTGAAGCATCATGTCCATCCATATCAGAAACGTTATCCCAGTCACTAGTTCCTGTTTTTCTTTCTTTAATTTCCAAATATGAAACTTTCATCTTGTTATAATTTTCAGTAATTTCCGCAGCCTCATTTTCTTCAGCATATTCTTTTTTACTAAAAATTGCATAAATGATTGAGAAAGATACTATCAATAATCCAATTAATAATACTATTGCATTCTTATTTAATTTCTTTTTCATAGTACCTCCCCCTTCATCTTTCTATACATTAGATACATAGAAGCAGCTAAGGCCATAATTATCACTGATATTATATATATTTTAATAGCAATACCAGTTATAGGGGCTATCTGATCTTTTTCAACAAATTCTACTTCTATATTTTTATCTTCTCTTACATTTTCGAATTTATCTAATATCATCTTATCTTTGTTAGTAATAGCTATTTCATTACCATTAACTAAGATCTTCTTAATTTCATATCCTTGACTAGGTTCGATTATTATATCTTCTTTTGATGAATTTCCACCAGCTACTAATTCAGAACCAGTTATAGTACCTACACCACCTATTACCTTAACATTGATATGGAACATATCAATTCCATAGTAATAAGTAACTTCAACACTACTACTTGATACAACACCACTTGTATTAGATGAATCACTTACTACTTCATATCGATTTTTATATGCATCAAATAATTCAGAACTTTTTTTAGAAGAAGTACTATATGCACTACCATAATTAACTTCACTAATCTCATCTTCATAAACCTTCGTAGTTGAATCTAATAGATAATGATGAACTATTATATTAGATACAATATTGAAGTTCGTTGATGCACTACTTTTTAGTAATTGTTTATTGTTATTAGATAATCCACCTACAACTGTAACTTCATTTACTATTTCATTATTATCACTATCTTGAACAACATATATTGCATAAAGTTCTTTTGTTGAACCAGAAGCTAAACTAGGTATTCGAGCATAACGATTTGATTGTACTTCATAACCCTCTCCATTTATAAATGAAGCCTTCAATAAAATCTCTTTTACAATAACTTCAGTTAAAGGAAATTCATTTTCATTTTTTACATTAATTTTATATTTAATTGTATCGCCAGCTTTATAATTATCTTTTGGATCTACAATTTCAATACTAATTGTTGGTTCAAATGTACCATTATTATGTTCCCATAAGCCATAAATCGTTAAATTGTTATTTGGCATCACAAAATTACTTTCTTTATTCCATCCAACAAATTTATAACCCGAAACATCATTTATTGTTGGAAGTGAAACAACATCCCCAGCTTTATAGCTTTGAGTTTGAGGTAATAAAGTATTAGCATTTTCAGGAACAATAGTATCATAGAAAGCATATGTAATTGTATATTCTTTCTCCGTAAACGTTCCGTGTAATGTAACATCATGATTTGGCATCATAAATGAATTATCATCACTTGTTAAATCCAAATCAGTTGATGTCCATCCAGAGAATGAATAATTATTCATCTTTGGATTATCTATTACAACATTATGATTTTCATAATATAAAGTTTCATCAGGTATGATATATCCACTAGGTATATCACCATCTACAATATATTTAACTTTATATTTATTATTTTCAGTAAACGAACCAGTAAAATTAACATCGTGATTAGGTATCGCAAATACACCATCTTGAACGGTTACATCATTTGTTGTCCATCCACTAAATGTATATCCTTCTACCTCCATTGGCATCATGACACTAATAATATCATTTAACGCATATTTAAAATCTGTTGGAGGTTGTGGTGCATTAACAGGAACATTACCTGTATATGAATAGTTCACACTATAAAGTTTAACAGCAACATCTCCCATATATACATGGGCTATATTTGAAAGTATAGTTGAAGCGTCTTCCCTTGCTAAAGCAAAGTTAAAGAAATCTCTTCTTCTTTCAGTAACAACTGTATTTGAATCATCTACATCATTTGGTGTAATAGTTTTAATTCCAACAGTTATTTTGCATCCTGCTTGTAAATCTTTTACTTTAAATGAAACTGTTCTACTTGCTACATCATAATGTAATCCATGGTAATAGTATTCACTATTATCACTATTCCATGTTCCACTATCAACTTTACTTTCTTTTGTATCATCATAAACAGAACCAACACAAGAAGAATTACCTTCTCTTGTAACTGCCCCAATAGTACCATCACTTGTTGTTACAAAACTATCAAATGTTAATCCATTTGGTAATTTATCTTCAACTAACATATAACCACTATTAACACTGGATACTGTTGTATCACTTGATTTAATTCCATTCTTATCAACACCATCATAATATATATTTAAATAATATATTAATTCAGAATCTGGTAAAATCTCTTCATTATTAAATATTGGTTCACTATAACTTATTCCAATTATAGATACTACTACAGCGATGAATACTAATATAATTAAGATTATTTTATTATTCTTTTTCATTAGCCATCCACCTCACTTGTATCAACAACATAAGGATTAGATGCTGATCCATCACCTGAAACATATTCTGTTCCATATTTTAAGGAAATAGCAGGAACTATTGAATAACCATCAGAAGTACGAATAGAGCCACTATCCATAATAATTACCATTCCTCCAGAAGAAGTTACTGATAAAGAATTCATTGACGTAGGTAATACTTTTGCATTTTTGTTATATAATAAACCCATTTCATTATATGTCAACATCGCTACAGGATATTTAAGTTGTGCCTTCGGATTATCCATGCTAAATCTATCTGTTTCATTTTCACATTTTAAACTTAAAACATAATTAAAATCATAACTATAATTAAGACCATGCGTAGGATTATCATGTATATAAGCATAATCTGCCATAAGCGAGTATTTGCTATTTATATTTCCATCTATCTTATACCAACTACCATCTTCATTTAGTGACTTTCGATCATTACACCAAACAGCATCTTCAAGATAATCCTGGTATTTTACCATATTTTTATGAAACCATTCATCAATAACAAGCTTGTAATATGAATCATGAATATTGTTTTCCATCATAGACTTTCTAAGTTCATTAATATCTTTTTTACCGTTTTCGAATAATACAGCAATATATTTTTCATCCCAGTAATCAGTTGAAATAATATAGGCTACTTTTTCGCATGATCTTTCCCTAATTCCTAAACAAACGAAATGATGACTAGATATTTCTTCATCACTTAGTAAGACATCAAATGGTTGTGGATTAATCAAAGTATATTTTGTTCCGTCCCATGAAACATCAGAACCATAGTATGCATCATTCTTATAAGCCGTTAGCCCATCATAAGAAGAATATTCTTTTATTATTGATAAATTATCTTCAGTACATACACTAGATACATTTCCACATGTATATTTATATTCTAAATAATTATTAGAATTATTTATGAGATCCCTTTTATAAACTAATAGCGTATCAGTTAATTGTAAACCATTTCTACCTTTTGCAATCATGATTTGTGGTTCAGCATCTTCATAATAAAAATATATGGAATTAAGGAATCCATTAGCAGTACTTATATCAGTAAGCCTAAGAGGATCTTCACAACTAGTTCCTTCTTCTATACAAGTAATTTTATTTATATATAATTCACTATGTGTATTAAGTTCTGAAGCTGTTACCTCAATTGGGTTCTCAATAGTATAAATACCATCTTCTCCTCTACTAATAGAATCACCAAAATAAAATTTATCATATATTTTGGTTTCCTCATCGAAATGTATAGTATACACATATCTATCATCAACATCTATTACATAATCAAGGAACCCTGTTGGTGAATCAGAATAAGTAGATAGATATTTTCCAACTAAATCATGTAAATCATCCATCTCCCTTACTGATATTGGATTATCAAGAATATAATAATCATAATCGTCGTCTGAATATGGATTAGGAACAACAGTTATTGTATCTGATGCATAAACTGTACTATAGTCATAACTTAAATATCTATCAATAGAGTCTGCAGATAACACTTGATGCCTTCCATCTGCAATTGATATTTTCCTACTTCGATCTATCTCTTGTGTTTGTATTGATTCACCATACATATATCCACTACCAATCGCTGGTCTAGGGCGATTATAAGTTAAATATCCAGATGAAGAAATCATACTAGCATAATAAGTACTAGCATATTCAGTTGGTTTACTTGTAGAAATCAATAAAAGAGAATGCCCTTCTGTACCATCAGTATTAATCTGTATATATTCATCTGCAATATAATAAACAGACTCACATTCCGCTTCATTTTCAATTCTACAAGTATACTTACCAATAAAATCTGCACGATTTTCATACGATATATCTGCATGATATGGATTAATTAAAACATATTTTCCTAATTCTTCATCATATCTATAATCATCTGCATAATAACGATTAGTTGGATAATAGCCATCAATTACATCATCATAAGTATCGTAATTTATATGAACACGATTTGCTCCGCATTTTCTAGTTTCGTCATATTCTCCATTATATAGAAGTTTAACACCACCAGTATCTGTGGTTCTTATCATTCTCCAACAATGATTAGCAAATTTAACATGATACATATCAGTAATGGCAGTACCTTTTTCATCTTCGCCTATGTCTGCATACCAATGGTATATCTTTTTATTACCTACAGTTGTATTAGAATCTTGATGTGGTCCTTTATACTCTTTAGCATATGTTCCATCTACAGCAGCATCTTGTAATACTCTATATAAAGTATTTTTCTTTTCATAGACAACACCATCCATACTCTTAACAATACTAGATTTAGTCCAAATAGCATTTACAGTAACGTTATGAGATGGCATTAAAAATTCACTATCACTTATATAAGTAATATCACTTTCTTCATCTCTAACTAACCAATTTTTAACATAATATCCATCACAATATAATGATTGTACTTTCTTTTTAACAGTATCCCCTACAAAGTAACTTTCACTTGCAATTGGATCAATACTACAATTACTTGGTTTATTAAGATTATAAGTAAGATTATATTTATTACTCATTATTAAAGTATTAATACTACTTTTATTACTATCACGATTATTTATTTTACTTTCTATAACGATTTGTTTATTAGTACTAAATAATCCATTTTGATTTTTAAATTCATCTTTAAGATTTATAGTAACTTCCATCTTAGCTTTAGAACCAGATTTTAAGTTATTAAAAGACCAACTAATTACTTGATTATTATTATCTACAGTTAATGTTGTTTCCCCTTTATTAGTCTTAATATCATCAGTAGAATTAACTATAAAATAATCACTATTAATAACATCATTAATAATAAATTTATCATATAAAACACTTGTTAATACAGCTTCATCTAAAACATTATCATAACCTGCTAATATTTGATAATCAGAAATATTTTTAATACCATCACTAACAGTTAAAGTATTTTCATATTGAATAGCATTTATATTAATATATGGATATTTATCTTTTAACATTTCATATGTTGCTTTATCATTAGGAACCCCTTCATTTGGATTACCATTAGTTAATAATACAACTACTAAGTCTTTATTATCTTCTTTATCATAATTTCTTAATAATTCATCTACTTTTAATAAAGCATTATTGTAATTAGACTTACCATTCATATTAACAGTTCCAAACGAAACACTTAATTCTTCTTTATTATTAGTAAAATTAGATTTAATAGTTGCATTACTATCAAAAGTAATTAAAGCAACTCTATTATGTAAATCAGAAAGGAAAGTATTAATAAATTCCATAGAGTCTCTTTTAGCTTTTTCTAATTTACCTTCATTCATTAAATTAGAATTATCTAAAACTAAAACAATATCTTTATAATTATTGTTATTATTCATTTCAATTGTTCTAAGATTATAAGTTATCTTAGCAACACCTTTTTCAGTCCAATCAACTTTTTTCTCTAATCTGAAACTTCCTTCTTCATCATAATTATTACTTTGTATATTAATACTTTTTACTTCACCATTAATAGGAAGAGCAAAACTTCTTCCTACAAGAATTATGATGGGAATTAATAATATTAAAACCAAAATTATAAGATACTTTTTATTTATCATTTTCCTACCTACTATCATAGATAATTATATCATACAAGGTCCTTTTTTTTATATAAAAAATACACAAAAATATAAAAAAAAGATATTAATCAATATTAATATCTTTCATACTATATATTTCAATAATTCGATTATCATTTAACTCTTCTTCACTATGAATATTATTACTTCTTTTAATACGATATATCTTATTAACACCTTTATCTAATAATTCTTTAATTACTTTGGTATTATCATCAATAAATATTCCATTTTCATAATCAAGTTTAATATTTGTTTTCAAATCATCAGTTATTATTATTTCATCAAAGTATTCTAAAATACCACAGTTATCAATCTTTTTATTTTGATATTCAATATCACCATAAGTATATAAAATATAATTATTAAATGATTTTGTTTTTAAAAACTCAATAGCATCTTTATATAAATATTTATTAGCTCTCATAAATAATTTATCAACATCTTTAGTAATCTCTTCATTACATAAATGATTAACTAAATCTAAAGGCTTTATACCATTCTCTTTATAATAATTATCAATATAATCTTGAGTGATTTTATGATCTAATAATATTTTAATTAAATCATTATGAAAAGTTACAGTATCAAAAATAGTATTATCAAAATCAATATAATAATTCATAATTACTCCTTAAACATTGCAATAATTGCATCATGATATATATTTTTAACTAAATCTCTATCACCTGTTTGTTTTAAATAACTATTCATCATAACCCCTGAGTTTGCTTCCATAACTAATAATTCATTATTAAATGTTTTTATAATATCAATACTTCCAAAAGATATATTAGTATATTTAATAACTTCTTTAGCCATACTAATTAATTTATCTTTTAATTCATTATCGATATTTTTATTAACTCTTGCTCCATTTGATAAATTAAAACGATATTCGATAATTATTTTTTCATTTAATTTAGGAATATAGTTCTCATTCTCAATAATATTTTTAGAATAATAACTACTATTAAAATCTAATAATAATTCTTTAATGGTTTTAATGCCATCCCCAAAAACAACAGGATTTTCTTTACCATAAACTAGTTTTATTTCATTATTAAGAACTATTAATCGATATTCTTTTTCAATATCATAATAAGGACATAAACTAATAGAATATTGTTTTTCTAGTAATCTATCAACAATATTAAATAATCTCTTTTCATCGACTATTTTATATACTTCTCTCCCACAAGTACCTATATTACCTTTAACTATAACTTTATTATTATATTTATGAAATAAATTTATTATTTCATCCGCATCATAATTGTTAAAAATAACATGATGAATGATAATAGGTACTTTCTTACATAAAGTATCATAGAATAAACCTTTATCATCAACTACTAAACCAACACTTTGATTATTTAAAGAGAACTTATATCCTACAATAAATCTAACTTTATTATCTTTTCTTAACTCTTTTAACCAGCTACCTTGGTAATTAATTAGTTCTATATTTTCTTCTTCACATATTTCTTTTATTATTTCGTTAAAATCATTCATAATATCACATCAATAATTATAAATAAAATAAAGGAAGAAAACAAGTTTCTTCCATATATTTATTAAAGAGATTTTCGTTCTAAATCATCTTTGTTATCTAAAAAAGTTACAAAATTATCAAATAGTTGATTAACAAGTTCCATATTCAAAATTTTACTTGTCCATTTTTCTGGAACATTACCATAGTATGCTCCTGCTAATGAACCAGTAATTGCTCCTACAGTATCTGTATCAGAACCTAAATTAATAGCCTTAAGTACAGCACTTTCATAACTATTAGAATTACATAATGCCCATAATGAAGCTTCTAAAGTACTTACAACATAACCATTTGATAAAATATCATCTTCAGCTAAATTTCTTATTGAACCATCTAATACTCTTTTATATTTTTCTATTGATTCTTTACTATAATATTCATGATAGTCAGTATCTCTTAGATAGTCAAATGCTTCATCGATGTTTTTACCTTCAAAAATACACTTTATAAAGTCACAATAAATCTTACAACCAAGCCTACTTATTTCATGAGCATGAGTTATACTAGATGCATCATTTATTAATCTTACTTCATCTTCTTCAGATAATCTTTTTTCAATAGAATATATTACAAATGGTAATATTCTCATTAAAGAACCATTTCCATTATCATATATACTTCTTCCACCACAATCAAGGGGATCAAGACCATTATTATAATTTGCTATAGCCTTTCTAGTACTAATACCTATATCAAAGAATTTGCCTGTACCAGTATAATCACTTTTATTAACCCAATTAACAAATTTATTCATAATATCATTATAGTCTATACCACCTATTTCACTAATTGAATCCATAGTTGCTAGGGTCATAGATGTATCATCAGACCATGTTCCTGCAGGAACAAGATGTGCACCATATCCCACCATTTCTGTAAGAGGATTCTTTTTTAAAACTTCTCGAGGATTAAATTCAACTGGAACACCTAAGGCATCTGCCACTATAAAACCATAAAGACTATTTTTATATTTATCATAATTGTTTTTCATTTGGCACCTACATTGTTTTTTCATCAACTACAATTTTATAATAGTCTCTAAAATTATATAGTTTAGAATGTCTTAAACCTGTATCATACATAATAGACATATAAACAGGATCTTCTTTCCATGTCATACTACTAAAATCAAGTCCAAAACATATAATATCATTTTTAGATTTAAAGATTCTTCCATCTTCAATAATATAGTAATTATATCCTTCATCACTTGGTTTAATACTAGAATCTTCTCTTAGTAATCTTTGTTCTTCTTCATTAATTAACCTTATTGATTCAATTTCCTTTTCAGTTACAGGATAACCTCTTCCAATAACATCAGTAGTTAATGGATGAGTAGCAAAATAATTTGCTTCTTCATTACCTTTTTCTAAACCAAAAGCTTTATCAATAAAAGCAAGTTGTTCTTCTTTTGTTAATCCTCTTTGTTCTTCAACAGGTAAAGAAACTAAATTAATATAATTATCATTATCTTGTTGATTCATAATATCACTTCTTTTCTCTTTTATTATATCAAATTATAATTGTTTTAATTCATTATCAACGTTATTTTTACATCTTGTTTCAAACATCATTCGATAAGTATCATTTATTGTTGTAAATCTTTCTAATGCAGGATACATAACAGATCTATCAACATCATTTTTATTATACATTATAGTTAATATACTATATGCATTTATATCTACTTTTGATAGTTCATACAATCTACCTATATATAAATTATTCTTTGTAATATAATATAATCTTTTATAAATAAGGGCTCTTTTAGTAGTTGTTAAATTTTTTAAACTTTCTTCATTAAATACTTCTTGTAGATCATAGCATTTTAAATAACCTAGATAATCAAAAAATACACTATCTCCAAGAAGACAATATTTTATTATTTCTTTTTCAACAATCTTTCTTTCTTCTTCAGATAAACTATCAAGAAGTGAAGGAGAAAACATCGTATCTCTTCTTGTTTTATTTAAATCATTAACTATTCTATTATATATTTCACTCATTTTGTTTTCTCCTCTACATCATCTAAAAACATCGTAAATATTGCATCATTCAAACCTACATCATTATCCGATGTCGAGCTCATTATTTGGTAATAAGTATGTAGGTAACTTATATCAATATCTATCCTTTCAACTATTTCCATCGTATTAGGATTAGTCTTTGCCAAAGTTATTGTCTTTATTGTACCATCTTTTACAATTTGTGGTAATTCAACTTCTTTAAACAAAGTACCAAATGATTCTGTAACTTTTGTATCAGTTGGATATAAGAATTGAACGTAATCAAATGGTTTACCTGTCAATGGATTATGGGTTGTACTCAACTTTTTAGCATAAACTTCTGATAATTTTTTCCATAGTTCACTTACTTTATAAGTTTGATTATCAAAGTTCCAATTTGTAAATACTGTTTCGATGAAATATAATCCACCTATTGTAGTATTAGATATCGTCGTAAACCATTTGTCCATATTATCGTGGGTACTATTATCAAAGCCGCTCCATAATACTGGTTGTTTTCCTTTGATAACACTTAACTGAATCACATTATCCATTATACTATCCATCATTTCTGCAAAATCTGTCCAATCATATTCTTGATTTAAACCATCTTCAATGAAATTTGGTCCAAGTATACTATCACAAATAGCACTAGTAATACCATTTTGATTTAAAATAAATTTATGTTTAAGAACATCTGATAATTCTTCCATTGCTGCATGTTTAATAGAGACTCTTAAATCTTCACTACTATTAATAACCAAATTTATTAATTTTGTTTTTACATCGGCAGGTAATTCAAGTGTTGAAGATAGATTCATGAAAGCATAATACATACCATTTTCAAAGATTCCACCAGTTGCTTCATTATTAATACGTTTCAAGAAAGCCATCGCTGCTTTTGGAATACCATCTGCTTCATTTATAACATTTGATGCATACTCATTAAATTCGTCAATACTATCAAACTCTGGGGCAGCATCGTATAGTGTTAACGTTTTACCATCAACTTTAATTGTTGTAAATCCTTTATCTTCATAATCAGAGAAGTAATCTTGCCATTCATCAAAAACATGCCCTTTTTCATCTACACTACTATTGCTACCACTATTATTATCATCATTTAAGTCCGTCAAATCAAACCAGTCATCTTCCTCATTAGTAATATCACCTTGTTGTTTAACATCTATACCATCATTTTGTTGATCTTTTATTTCAAAAATCTCATCTGATAAACTATCGGTATTTGGTATTGAAGTCATTTTAATTATTACTTGACCTTTAACAACACCATCTCTTATTTCAACTCCATCAATATGAAATTTTTGTCCTGGTAAAAATAACACTTCTCTTTCAATGGAATTTATTGCGCTTAAATCAATTATTGCAGTTCCTTCCTGAGTATTTATTTCAAACATTACATCTTTATATTCAGTAATTGATCCTGGAACGGGAGCCGAACTCATAAATCCACCATCTTGATAAATGAAATTACCACCTTTGGTTAATTTAGCATAGATTGTTTCTGCCGAATCACCTCTTTGAATACCATATCTTGATAGAGCATCAAAGGTTACTCCTCTATAAATCGTTGTATTTTGTTTTATTTTAATTCCATATCCTGCCAAAACCATTGCTTTAACTGCTTCTCTTGTTTTATCTATAAATTCTTGAACAGTCATTTTAGCACGTTGCTCAAATTGCTCAATAGTAAACCATATAGTGTCATATGAAGGTGATACTTTCGTTCCATCGTCATTAAAGAATATTCCTCTTAATATTCTATTTAATGCATGATAATTACCAATAGAGTATTCATCTTCACCTTTATAACTTCTGAAATAATCTTTTACTTCTTCAGGTAATGAAGCAAACCAGTTTTTACCTTCTTCAGCATATTCAGCTTTAAAATCATCATAATCAGTATATGTTTTAGTTTCTAATAAACTATTAATATTATAGTCAGTTATATTGGTAGCTCCATCTGGAATATTTCCGTTTAAGGCCGATTGATTTTCTACCATAATATCACCAGCAAGATTTCGTAATTCAAATGGAATTGAAGCATTTCTTACAATTTCATACAAAATATGATTAAACTCTTCTTTTACAGAATAAGATTCATCAGTATGGAATTGTATTTCTACTGGAGCACCTTCCGCCGTAATTAGACCAACATTTAATCCTTTATAACCAGCTTTACTCCAATGATTGTTTATATAAGAGACTTCATAACCATTATTTTTTAGTATATATAATATATTCATTACATTATCGGTATAAGAGTCACTTGATACAACAAAAGTATATCTTAGTCCATCTTTAACTTCTGCTCCTAAACTAAATTTTCTAATTATACTATCAATACTCTTTAAGTTATGCTCTAATCCTTCTAATCTAATACCATCTCTTAAAATTGAAGTTAATAGCGATGTAACTTCAGGTTCAGCATTTTTACAATATTTATATAAATATTCAGCATCTTCAAAATGTTGAGCTCTTGCTTCATCACTTATCGTATTATTAACGTCTGCAAGAAAATCCTTAATTGAAAAACCATATGTTTCTTTAAACATATTATCAAGTTTTTGATAATCTTCACAAGCTTTAATTATTGTTTCTTCAACATCTTCAGAAACTTCTACATTCATTTCTTTTAATTTTTCGATATATTTTTCTGCTAAAGCGTTTTCTCCAAAAGACTCTAATTCCGTTATTAATGAAATATTTACAGGCACACTATCTTGTTGAATATCGATATCAGTTTCCTGATTACCATTTACCTCTTGAGCTTGAATTGACTCTAATTTAGATAATAATAATTGATCTACTTTAGAACGAATCAAGTGTCCTGTTAAATCTCTACAACTATTTATTTCTTCATGCGTTAATCCTACTTCAGTTCCATTTATAGTAAATGTAGCACCTGTTTTCTTTATTAAAATACTATTTAATTTTCTAGCATTGATTTGACCTGTTTTTTCATCATAACAACTTGCTAAGTCTGCATATGAAAGATTAACAGTAGTACCATTTCCTATATCTACAGAAACGATATCACCACTTTTTTTAACTAATCCAGGTGTTGATATAACAGTTGATCCTAATTGTAATTGGAATGTTGACATATATGTTGTTAAAGCAATATTTAAAGCTTCTTCCAACTTAAACTTGAAGTCTGTTTCTCCATAAGCAAGTAAATCAGCCATTGGATCAAATAATGCATATTGAGCCATTTCTTCAGTAATTTCACCAAGTGGTGCAAGACCAAATAATCTAACAGCAATTTTACCTAAAGTTTTCCATCTACTTGAACTAGGCATCATACCAAAGTCTGGTAATCCTGGAATAAATCCAAAGATCTTATCAAAAATAATTTCCGTTCCTACTTCACTACCAGCTGCTAAAAGGCCATGAATCCATGAACTATATTCACTTCTTCCATCTCTTAACGCAGCATTCTTGTCAGCTGATAAACAATATACATACATTGTTGCTAAACCAGCACCTTTACTTAAGGTATTTGCTAATGCTGTAGCAGCACCCATACCACTAGATGCACCATAAGTAAGTACACTTGCAAGTACTGATGGTAACATGTTACCAGTAGTTACTCCAGAATTAAAGAATTGCTTTAACCAATCTAAGTGATTCATTCCTAAGAATCCACTCTCAGTATTATTTCTTTCAATAAACTCTTTTACTTTATCATCATTACCTAATTTTTTAAAAGCTTCATATTCTTGTTCGGTTATTTGACCACTTGCATATATTACATCTAAATATGATATGCTTTCTTCGCTATCAATTCTAGCTTTCAAGAATTCATAAGTCTTCTGAGTCATTTGTCCTTCATTTTTTAATCCCTCTAAATCACTCTTAGAAAGAGGAATAAAATAACTCATACTTCCAAGCATACTATTAATATATATAACAGCATATTCTGAAGGAGTCATAGTACCTGTTTTAGAGAATAAGTTTCCTACTACTTCAAACCATTCTCTAGTACCAATTTTAATACCTTCCCAATCCGCAGATAAATCACCAAGAAAATTACCAATAGCATCAGCATCAAGAATATTATTAAATGCTTCTTCGGCAATTTGTAATCCATAATAACTATTAATCTTAGATTCTAATAAATCTAAGTATTCTTTAGCTGCAGCTTCAGATTCTTTTTCACGTAAATACCAATATATTTTTATTTCATCATCACTTAATATTTCCGTTAAGTCTCTATATTTTTTAGCATTTTGAAATAATACAACAGCAGCTGATGAACCAACAAAAGGATTAGTTCCGTATTCTTCGGCTTCTTCTGCTAATTTTTCAAATTTGCCCTTAGATATCTCTGGATCTTCATTTTCAACAAATTTTAAAATATAATCATATTCCCAAAGCTTACAAGATTTTTCATATTCAACTAATTCTATTTTTTTAGCTTCTATATTTCCAACAATCCTTTTATACTCTGGATCATTTTCTGCTTGGGCCATATTAGTTTCAGCTTGTCTTTGCAATGCCCATAAATCCATTTGCTCTTTGGAATTAATAGATAAACTAGCTGCATTTTTATAGGCTTCTGCAGCTTCTTTATAATATATTACATTTTGATAAGCTTCACTTTTCTTTAAAGCTTCTATTTGAGCATCAATTTCTTGTCTCTTTTGGGCAACTAAGATTCTTCCGATTGCTGATCTTATAACTCCCTTTTGTAGTTGAGCATTTATATATTCTTTATCTTCATCTGAAAGATAGTCACATTGTTCAATCAATATTTTTATATATTCTTCTGCAGGAATACCTTCATCAATATATGTAACATCCTCAGGTCCTTTAAGTTCATCTAAAGCATCATATTCTTCATCCGTTAATAAAGGTTTTCCTTCTTTAGTTGAATTTTGATTATTAACGTTTTCATTACTGCCTTCTTCACCACTACCAATAGCTTCAATATTCTTAGGATCTAGATTATCACCTAACTCTTCAAAGTCATCACTTCTTCTATCAGCATTAGTGGTATTCGCTTTTTCATTTTCTGAAATGAATTCATTATTAGGATTTTCACTAGGTGTTTCAACAGCAGTATTACTTTCATGAGGATCTAAATTGCTATTATTCACTGAAACATTAGAATCAGTATTATTATAGTTTCCTCCCGTAGTTGCTGAAGCCGCTAAAACAACGTTGGCATCTAGTGGTGCTTCTGGTGTAAAGTCAACACTTGATATCTCATTTTTTGTTTTCTCTGCTTCATTAATAAAATCATTACACAAGTCAACAATGTCATTTTCTTTTAATTCAATTTTTCTTATTAATTCTTTTAAATAACCGTATGGATTACCTATTCTAGGATCTAGACTTGAAGAAGCTTCATTTATATATCTTTTTAACTCACTTATTTCAGTTGTAACACTAGATAGATATTTTAAACCGGCTTTTACACTATCACTATTAATATCTGTCATAATGGTTCACCAGCTTTTTCTAATTCTTCTTTTCGTCTTAATTCAGCTAATTTATTATTAATTTGTGTATTGATACTATCTATTAGTTTTCTAGCTTCAAAAAGATCATCTTTATTTTGATTTATTAAACTTTGAATCTCATTAGTTTTAGAGTTATTGTTATTAGTTCTAATAGCATTAAAAGCATTCCCATAATGATTCATTGCTTTATCGATCTCTATTTTTGCTAAATTACCTTTACTAATTGATGTCGTTGACATACTTTCACCACCTATAAATAGTAAAAAGGTGTCAGGCTTTATCCCAACACCTCCACTATTTTTTATTTCTTTTTATTCTGTTTGATTTGCGTTAGCTGCTATACTAGATAATTGAGATTTAATACTTGCTTCACTCTTAGCATAAGCTTCTTTAACTTCATTAATTTTTGTTCTCATTTCATTTAATGGAGTTTCCATTGTTGCAAGATATTTTCTAATTGAATCTACTGCTGCAGTAACTTCAGCTTGAGCATCACCAGTATAAGATGTAACTTCAATCTTTTTAGATAATGCTGTTAAAATATTACTAATATTATTATCAATACTGTCTAGTGCAGTTTCTACTTGAGCATAGTCAAAATCTTTAGCTACGCCTCCAGCACCTCCTGCTCCACCAGCATCAACCATTAATTTTCTATATTCCATATTCATTTTTCTCCTATTCATAAATCTTAAGTGCTGCTTCTACTTGTGTTAAAATATTATTTCCATCTGCGATTGCTTGTGCTTGTTTTGTTTGTATATCTTTAATTGATTCTGTTGCAGAAGTAATAAAAGCTTCACTTTTTTCATCTTTCCAGTATGCACCCATACCTTCTAAAGTTGTTACCATTGAACCTAATTCTTTTGTGATAGTTTCGTCAATTGCTTTTAATTGATTTCTCTCAGCATTGAAGTTACCATCATAATGCATTGCTGCCATCTTTCCACCTCCGTTATTGTAAGTCTTTACCCTACTATAATCATTTTATCAAACATCTTTATTTTGTACAATTACTTGTTATGTATTTTTACACATTTTACAATAAAAAAAAACATGTATTAAATACATGTTTTATTTTTTTAACTATTTAATTCTTCTTCGATTCTAATTAGTTGATTATACTTACAAATACGGTCTGTTCTTGAGATTGATCCAGTCTTAATTTGACCTAAATTTAAACCTACTGCCATATCTGCAATTAGAGTATCCTCTGTCTCACCACTTCTGTGTGAAATAATTGTTTTATAATTATAAGCTCGAGCAAGTTCAATTGTTTCAAATGTTTCTGTAAGCGTACCAATTTGATTAACTTTTAAAAGAATAGCATTACCTGCTTTTAGATCAATTCCTTTTTGTAGACAAGCTTTATTAGTAACGAATAAGTCATCACCTACTAATTGAATCTTATCTCCAAGAGCAGCAGTAATCTTAGTAAAGCCTTCCCAATCATTTTCATCTACTGGATCTTCAATAGAAATAATTGGATATTTGTTAACTAAATCTTCATAATATTTAATTAATTCATCTGTTGTTAAACTTCTATTTTCACCAGCAAGTACATACATACCATCTTTATAGAATTCTGATGCTGCAACATCAATGGCCATACATACATCTTTTCCTGGTGTATAACCTGCATTAGAGATAGCTTCCATAATTAATTGGAAACCTTCTTCATTACTAGATAAGTTTGGTGCAAAACCACCTTCGTCACCTACACTAGTTGCAAGTCCACGTTTTTTAAGAATACCTTTTAATGTATGGAATACTTCACTAGCTACTCTCATTACTTCAGTAAATTTATCTCTAATAGGGATAATCATATATTCTTGGAAATCAAGAGAATTATCCGCATGTGCTCCACCATTAATAATGTTCATCATTGGTCTTGGCATTGTTGTACCCATACCAAAATGTCTATATAATGGTTCATGTTTTTCATTAGCTGCGGCTTTAAAAGCTGCCATACTAACACCAAGTGTTGCATTAGCTCCTAGTTTACTCTTATTAGGAGTTCCATCAAGTTCAATCATAGCCATATCAATAGCTTTTTGATCTTCTACTTCCATACCAACAACACGTTCACGAATAAGAGTATTAACATTATTAACTGCTTTTAATACGCCTTTACCCATATAACGATTATCACCATCACGAAGTTCTAAGGCTTCACGACTACCAGTAGATGCTCCACTAGGAACAGCAGCTCTTCCCATTACTCCATCTTCTAGAATAACATCAACTTCAACAGTTGGATTTCCACGAGAATCTAGTATTTCTCTTGCTTTTACATTTTTAATTTTCATAAATATCCTCCTTCTTTATTTATTTCAAATTATTAACTAAATCACAGAATTCGTCTCCACGAACTTCACATTCTTTATATTGATCCCAAGATGCTGATGCAGGACTTAATAGTACAACATCTCCATCTTCCATTATTTCATTTATCATATCAAAACTATCTTTCATAAATTCATATGAATAAACAGGTATATTATTTTTATTTGCAAATTCTACTACTCTATCTCGACATGAACCTATTGCAATAATTGCTTTTACATTTGTAATAAAGTCCTTTAAATCATCAAAATTTTGTCCTCGTTCTAGTCCACCTAAAATAATAATCGTTGGATTAGTAAAACTTGATAAAGCGATTTGTGTACACTTAATATTAGTAGCTTCTGTATCATTATAGAATCTAACACCTTTATACTCTCTTACAAATTCAAGTCGATGTCTTACTCCAATAAAGTTACTAACTACTTTTTTAATTACTTCATTAGAAACATTTACTAACTTAACAATACTAATAGCTTGCATAACATTATATACATTATGCATACCAGGTATTTTAATATCACTAATATTCATTACTAATTCATCATTATAATAAATATTATTATTCTCTAAATAACAATCTGTTTTCTTTTGTTGAGAGAAATACTTCTTTTGACTTTTAATATTTTTAAGTTCATCAAGTACTTCAAGATTATCAAGATTAAGTATTGCAATATCATCACTAGTTTGATTATAAAACATCTTAGCTTTTACATGTTTATAATTTTCATATGTTTTAAAGAAATCAACATGAGCTTCTGAATAATTAGTAATTAACCCAATATTAGGATGAAAATCGATAATATTCTCACTTTGTTGAACAGATACTTCCATTACAACAATATCATTAGGTTTAACTCTTTCAACAATACTTGTTAATGGATAACCAATATTACCTACTAAATGAACTCGATCTTTATAGGCTTCTTTAAGTATTTCATAAGTAAGTGTTGTTGTTGTTGTTTTACCATTAGTACCTGTAATACCTATTAAAGTTATATCCTTAGGTAATAAATGATAAGCCATCTCTACTTCATTAATAACTGGTATATTAAGTTCTTTAGCCTTAAGTACTAATTCATGATCTATTGGTACCCCAGGATTCTTAATAAAGTAATCAAATCCATTTAAGTCAACATTATGAGTACCAAAAACAAAGTTACAACCAAGACTTTTTAATTCATCTATTTTTTCTTTATCATGATATTCTTCTTTTTTTATATCATTAATAAGTACATAGTTATTATGTTTTAATAAATATTTACTTGCTTCATAACCACTTCTTGCAAAACCTAAGATAAATATTTTTTTATTTTCAAACATTATATCACCAACAAATATTATATTCTTTTTATAATAAAAAGAAAAGGTTATTTAACCTTTTTCTTTCTATCAAAGATAATTATTGAAATAAAGATAATTAAACCTAATCCACTTGTTATTAATCCATAGTTTAACCATGGTGAATGATATTTAATTCTTATTTTATGATAACCTTTATTTATTTTAGAACCAATAAAGTCAATATTAACTTTTTCTTTATCAACTAATTTATCATCAATATAAATACTAAACCCAGAATCATATGGAATACTTGTTACTAAATATGAATCATCTGAAATATTTATATCACTAACTATTTCATTATTTGTAATAACAACATTATTTAATTCATCATAATTAAAACTAACTACTTCTTGATAATTTATAATATAAGCTTCTATATTATCAATATGATACTTACCTTTGGTAAATAACAATTTTAATTCATTAGTATTATCGCCTAACATATAGTGAAATGTAGTATTATTTGTATAATAGTATGAATCACTACAAGGAAGGACATTTGCTATATTATTAATTTCTAAAGATAATATATCATTACAAAGATTACCCTCCAACTTAGATATATTAATTAATAATAACTTATCACTAATATCATTATTAATCTTAATATTCATTATTCCATTTTCATTAACTATTAAATCATAGTTATCACCATTATCTTTAATCTCTATTCCTTCAATACTATCTATTTCATAATCAAGTAGTATTTTTTCACTATTTAAATCTATTAAAGGATTATTAGATTCACCATTAACAATAACATTATTAAGAAGTAATTCTTCTTTATTTATATCATTATAATTATTAAATTCATCAATTGATAATATATTACTTCTTGCATAAATAATTGGTAATGAATAATTATTTAGATACATATTATCATCTATTAATTGATAACCAAAACCAGGATCAATTTCACTATATACATATTTAACACCCATAAAACTATTAAATAATAAATTTGTATTACTAGGAAATAACATATTGTTAGTTTCTACCACATTAAGTTTAAAAACATTTCTTATAAAATCATAGTAATAATTATTAAAAGTAGATGCATATAAATTAGTAGAATAATAAGTATCATTATATATTTTATTTACTGTTCTATTTCGATTATATAAGTTTCCTGTACGATAAAAACTATGATCAGAATTATTTATTCTATTAATACTATCTGATATTCTATTAGGGAAATATGAATTATATAATTCAAATGATAAATCATAATTATTAACTGTTTCATAATATAGTTTTGATGTAAGAGAAAGTAAAATAACCAATATAATAATTATTTTCTTTTTAAATTTCTTATATAAAAACAAACTAATAATAAATAAAACTAGTATTCCATATAATCTTAATAATCTATTATTATAAAAAAGTAATCCCCAAATTATTATTAAAAAGATACTAAATTTCTTATAATCAATTCTATTATAAAAAATATCTTTTAACATAAATGACATATAATATACAAATAAAGGTAAAAATGGTATAAAGCACTTCTCTCTTATATATAATCCACCATTTAATAAATACCTAAATAAAGGTATAAATAAAATAATCGATATAATAGTTGCAATTATTATATTATTTCTTTTTTTAGTAAAGAATAAATACAAAAGAGTTATAAAGCCAAATGATGATAAACCAATGGCATAACTATCATTAAAGATACTATGAAAGTTTGTTGATGGTATTAATAGTTTTATAATACTCATATGATTTATACTTTCTCTTCCAACTAATAAAGTATAAGCTGTTGGTAAAAGTAACACCCCAGCTAACATAATACCAACAAAGATAATCATTACAAACTTTAATATATCTATTATTAGTCTCTTAATAATTATTTTTTTATATTTATATAAATATTCATTTAAATAATAAATACATAAAACCATTATAGAAGGAATACTATAGTAATAACTAGTCATTATCATTAAAAAGACACTAATTATTAATAAAGATTTTTTATTATTTTTTAAATATTTATCAACACCAAAAAATCCCATTATTAAGAAAGGCATATAATTAACAAACATAAAGTGTCTATGCATATGAAAGATAAAAGGTGTTGCTAATATAAAGATTAAACTTGAAGTTAAAGATACTACTCTATTATTTCGATGACTATTCATGAAATTATAAAATAGTATTCCTGATACTATCAAAATAATTATATTTATTATTTGATAGTATAAAGTCATACTTATAAAAGGAAAGAAATAAGAAAGCAAGGTATATGGACTAAGAAATCCATAGTAAACTAAATTAAAAATATTCTGACCAGCTCCTAAATGAAATGATATATTAGGAATAATACTACCTGTTTTATAAAATACATTTCTAAAGTATTCAGGAAACAAAGTATGCTGGGTTACCCAATCATTATCTGATCCAAAATAATTTTTAAAACGATAAGTTAATAAGACAAAAAAAATGATAACAATTGTAATAATTAAATAATCAATGTATTTATATTTCCTTTTCATTATTACTCTCTCCTATTTTCCTACAATATAATTATAGTATTAATAGTTTTAAAAAGTAAAATAATATGGTATACTTTACACGGTGATTAATAATGATATTTGCAAGTAATAATAAAGGTAAAATAAAAGAGATTAAAGAAATCTTTAAAGACTATGAAATTAAGTCTTTAAATGAAGCAGGAATTGATATAGATGTTAAAGAAGATGGTAAAACTATTTATGAAAATGCCTATAAAAAAGCTAAAGCTATTTTTGATTTAACAGGAATACCTACTCTAGCTGATGATTCAGGTCTAATATTCACAGAACTTGGTGATTGGCCAGGAGTTAATACTAAAAGAATAGCAACTAATCAAGATGATGATGAACATGAAAGAAATATGATGTTAATAAATAAAGGTAAAGAACTAACTAATAAAGAAATACAAGCAATTTGTACTCTTGTTTATATTGATAAAGATAATACAATTGAAGCAACTGGTAAAATGATTGGAACGATTGCAACAAAAGAGCATCCTGGTAATGGTTTTGGTTTTGATAGAGTCTTCATCTTACCTGATGGACGTTATGTATCAGAACTAACTCCTCAAGAAAAAAATGAAATAAGTCATCGAGCTAATGCTTCTCGTCTTATGAAAGAAAAACTTGATAAATTAAAGATAAAATAAAAGAGATTTCTTATGAAATCTCTTTCTTTTTACGATTATCAAAGATGATAATACCAATCAAACTTAATAAACCTAAACCACTTATTATTAATCCATAGTTTAACCATGGTGAATGATAAGTTATTTTTATATTATGTTCTCCTTTACTAATCTTAGCTCCAATAAAGGCTTTATTAACTTTAGTAACTTCTACTTCAGTATCATCAATATACATTTTAAACCCTACATCATAAGGTATACTTGTTACTAAATAACCATCTTTACTAACTTTAATATCTCCTAGAATAACATCATCAGACATCTTTGTAATATTCATTTCATCATAACTTGTATTAAAGATTTTTTGATAATCAATTAAATATGTTTCAATACCTTCAATATGGTAAAAACCTTTTAATAATTTAACTTTTAATTCATTATCATTATCTCCAAAGATATAATGGAAAGTCTTATTCTTATTATCATAAGGCCATGTTTTACATGTTCTTATATTCTCTTCTTGATTAATTTTAATAGAGATATTAGGGATCTTACATGTATTTTCAATAATAGAAGATATATTAACTAATAATAGTTTATTAGATATATCACTTTTGATAACAACAGTGAATTCACCTTCATCATTAACTAAAAGATTATAACTATCTCCCATCTTTCTTGCATCAATACCAATTGCATCTTTAATTTCATATTTTAACTTAGCCTTACTAATACTAAAGTTTATATATGGATTACTAGATTTATCATCAACAATAACATTATTAAGTAATAATTCCTCATTATATGGGTAAGCAAAACGATTATAATCAGCTTCCCCTAGTATATTACTTCTTGCATATATAAGAGGTAATACATGATTATTCTTATAAACATTATTACGAACTTCAGTATAACCATAACCTAATTTATATGGACTATAAACGTACTTAACACCCATAAAACTATTCCATAGTAAATTACTTTTAGATGGAATTAAGAAATTATTATACTCAGGCATATTAGATACCATTTCATCTCTTATGAAATTTAAATAATCCCCATTATAAGTAGATGAATAAATATTTGTTGTATAGTAATTATCATTATATATCACATTAACTGTTTTATTAGGTATATGTAAGTTTGCAGTTCGATAGAATCCTTTATCTTCACTATTAATACTATTGATACTATCAGCTACTTCACTTGAGAAATATTCATCATATGTTTCAAAAGATAATTCATCTTCTTTAAATGTTTCATAGATATTAGTACCAATTAAAATACCTAAGATAACAGCAATAACAAAGATCTTTTTATTATATTTTTTATATAGTAATAAACCTATTATAAATAATAAGAATAGTCCATAGAACCATATAATACGATTACTATAATATAAAGGTATCCATATAATTAATAAATATATGACAAACCATTTAATATTAATCTTCTTATCAAATAAATCTTTTAAGAAAAATGATATATAGTAACTAAATAACGGTAAGAATGGTATAAAACATTTAGCTCTTATATATAATCCACCATTAAGTACATATTTAAATACTGGTACAAATAGAATTGTTGATATAATAATCGCTACAATAACATTACTTCTTTTCTTAGTAAAGAATAAATAAAGTAAAGTTATAAAACCTGTTACCGATAAACCAATTGAATATGTACCATTAAAGGCATCATAGAATCTAATATCTGGTATTAATAGTTTCGATAGTTTAAATACTTCTCCACCTTCATTACGTCCCATAAAGATGGTATACATTGTAGGAACAAGAATAATTCCTGCTAACATAACAGCAACTAATAAAGTAAGACCAAATTTAATAACATCAATCATAGTCTCTTTAAAAGGAGCTGTTTTATGATAATACAAGTATTCATGAACATAGTAAATACATAATACAATGATTCCTACAACGCTATAATAGTAACTTGTCATTATCATTAAGAATACACTAATTATTAATAATGTTTTTTTCTTTTTGTTTAAATACTTATCTACTCCAAAGAATCCTAGAAGTAAAAATGGCATATAATTTACAAACATAGTATGTCTATGCATATGAAAGATAAAAGGTGCTCCAAGTATAAAAATAACACTTGTTAATAAACACATTTTACGATCATTACCATGACTTTCCATGAATCTATAAAATAGTATTCCGGATACAATTAAAATAATAATATTAATTATTTTTGTATATGTTGCCATACTTAAAAAAGGAAAAAAGTATGACAATAGAGTTATCGGACTTAATAACCCATAATATGAAATATTAAAGATATTCTGCCCTGCTCCATAATGAAAAGCCATATTTGGTAGTAAATTCCCTGTTTTATAAAATATTTGTCTAAAATAGTCTGGAATAATTGTATGTTGATTTACCCAATCAGTATCAGATCCAAAGACATATTTAAACCTATAAGTTAATAAAACAAAAAGAAAAATGACAATAGTTATAATTAAATAATCTTTTTGTCTTTTACTTAGTTTCATTTTTCTTCTCCTTAAATACGATAAATTTACTAAATATATAATTAAGAACAATAACTATTACTTGAACTATTAGTTTCATTATTTTGTCATTAACACCTAGTTTAGTAACAAAAATAAACATTAATCCCATATCAATAAGTAAAGTTGATACTCTTGCTAAATAGAATTTACCTGCTTCAGCTAAACTTGCTTTTTCTTTATTTTCAAAAACCCATTTACGATTTGTAAAGTATGCAAAAGTACAAGCTGATACCCAAGATAAGATATTTGCTATTTGTAATTCAATTGCTTTATTAGGATCTAATATGGTTAATGTTAAACCATAGTATACAGCTAAACTAACAACAGTTGCTAATACACCAAATATTAAATAATTAATAATTTCTTTATATTTCAAATATAATTCCTTCATATAAACTCCACTATATCATTATACAATATTTCTTTTTATTTAGTCCATCATATCATTATAAAATTCTTTTGATGTGACATATTCAAATTCAACATACTTACTAATTAAACCATGTTTATACATACCATAAGTTATACGATATGCATCTTTCTCAATTATTGGCCAATTATTATCTGCTGATGTATAAGGTAATATAATAGTACTACCCGGTTTATCAATTGAATCTTTAATTTCATTCATAATCTTCTCTTCTATTTCTAAACAAACTTCATAAGGAATATTTAAATAATTAGATTCTCTAAAAGATGGATATGTATTATTCTTATTTGTTCTAAAACTTCTTGTTTCAAAGAATAAAATAATCGTTATTAAAGGTAAAATAAATAATAATTTATCATACTTTCTCATTAGATAAAAAACAGTATAAGAAATACCTAAGAAGATAAAGAAAATAAAACCTATTAAGATATCCATTCTTTCAATATATTTAACTCCTGTTTTGGTTGTTAATAAAATAATATATACAAAAACTAAAATCATTGATAAAAGAACAGTAATTACTTTACGATTCTTATATAGTTTGTTTCTTATAAATAAGATTATACCTAGTACTAAACATATTACTAAAGTAATAACAAATGAAGTATTAAGTTTACTAAAGATATTAAATAACTTACTAAAAATATTCTTTAATGACTCATTATGCATTAAAACACTTGCTCTTCCACCATTATATTCAAGTATTTGAGTAACAATCCATAGTATTATTATAGATATTTCAATAACATTGTTTTTAATAAACTTTAAAATATTCTTCTTATTTCTTTTCTTTAATAGTTTACTATCTATTAATCGATATATTAAAGTAATACCAATGAACGATGTTAATACAATATTACTATAGATATTAGAGAATATTGATAAATAAAGTATCAAGATCATAAATGATGTTTTAATCTTACTATCTTTAAAGATAAAAGTATCATGATTAAGATAAAACATAACTAGTGAACAATTTAATAAGACTGGTATTAAATAATGATAATAACAACTCATGTCAAAGGCATGAAACATATAAAAACTATCTTCTTTACTACTTCTAAATATTAAGAAATGAAAGATAATAAAGATTATTGTTATTAAAATATTAGTTACTAATGATTCACTATTTCTTTTTTTAATTAATTTATAAAAGAATGATATATAAATTGTTATAAAGATACTTACTACAAAGGCATTTACATAAATCATATTAGTCATAAAATCATTACTAAAAAGTGACATAAAAGAGTTACCATAAGTAACAACAAATGGCATTAATATTTCTGGTAATACCTTGGTAGGATTCCATTCCCCTATTATTGGTATTGCACTTCTTGAAAAGATGGAGTTATACCAATCATCCGTATCAAATAAAATAATTGGATGAACTTTAGCAAAGAAAATAAAAAAGAAGAGAAAGATTATGATAAAGAATAATATTTCAATGAATTTATTTTTCTTTGTTTTCATAATCTTCTCTCCTTAATTTATATTTTAATCAATATTTGTATCTCTTACAATATAAATAGGACGTTTTTTTACTTCTAAATAAGTTTTGGCTAAGTATTCTCCAACTACTCCAAGAACCATTAAGATAATACCACTACTAAATAATATTACCCATATAATATGATATATAGTTCCATAATAATCACTACATAGAGCTAGTATAAAGAATACTAAAGCTGCTATTAGAAATAATATTCCAAAGACAATACTTAATACTAAAGGAACGGTTGTAAAAGCAAC
>JAEEGK010005450.1_pt1 | contig 30768 bp, 20 predicted proteins | sample 8958771 | NCBI WGS metagenome assembly JAEEGK01 (sample SAMN16246547, study PRJNA631951) | gut metagenome | biome: gut microbiome; feature: rumen; material: SC-attached | host: Bos | place: Iran: Karaj | collected 2018-10
GGCAAGGTGTGCACTTACCGCAGGACTCGTCGCAGATGAATTCCATATAGAACTTAGCAACGTCAACCATGCAGTTGTCTTCGTCCATTACGATAGCACCGCCGGAACCCATCATGGATCCCTTAGCAACGAGGTTATCGAAATCGATAGGCTCGTCGAGGTACTCAGCTGTTAAGCATCCGCCGGAAGGACCACCTGTCTGGATAGCCTTGAACTGCTTGCCATCCGGGATACCGCCGCCGATATCATAGATGAGCTCTCTGAGTGTTGTACCCATAGGAACTTCTACGAGACCAACGTTATTAACCTTTCCGCCCAAAGCGAAAACCTTTGTGCCCTTTGACTTCTCTGTACCAACGGAAGCGAACTTGTCAGCGCCTTCTCTTAAGATGTAAGGAACGCATGCGAGTGTCTCTACGTTGTTAACGCATGTCGGCTTACCCCAGAGACCCTTGATTGCCGGGAACGGCGGCCTCGGACGGGGCATACCACGCTTACCTTCGATGGAGTTGAGGAGAGCTGTCTCCTCGCCGCAGACGAATGCGCCTGCACCAAGTCTGATCTGGCAGTCGAAGCTGAAGTCTGAACCAAGGATGTTCTTTCCGAGGAGACCTTCTGCTCTGGCCTGCTCAATAGCGATCTTAAGTCTCTTAACTGCGATCGGGTACTCAGCACGTACATAGAAGTAACCTTCTGAAGCGCCGAAAGCGTAACCTGCGATCATCATACCTTCGATAACTGCGAGAGGATTTCCTTCGAGAATGGAACGGTCCATGAATGCACCCGGGTCGCCCTCGTCGCCGTTACATACAACGTACTTCTGATCAGCATCAACATTAAGAGCGAACTGCCACTTTCTGCCTGTGGGGAATCCGCCGCCGCCACGGCCACGGAGACCGGAAGCGAGAACTTCGTCTACAACTTCCTGCTGTGTCATTGTGAGTGCTCTCTTGATACCCTGGAAAGCACCAGCGCCGATAGCTTCGTTGATATCTTCAGGATTGATAACGCCGCAGCCGTTGAGAGCTACACGTCTCTGCTTCTTGTAGAAGAGGATATCTTCCTGCTTTGTAACCTTCTCGCCTGTCTTAGGATCAACATAAAGAAGACGCTCAACGATCTCGCCACCAATAAGGTCTTTTTCAACGATCTCGTCAACGTCTTCAATCTTAACCATCTTATAAAGAGTATCTTCAGGATAGATCTTAACGAAAGGTCCCTGTGAACAGAAACCGAAACAGCCTACCTGGTTAACGGTAGCCTTGTCCTCAATTCCCTTCTCCTTGAGAAGAGCGTTAAATCTTTCCATGATCTCTGTGGAGTGTGCAGAAAGACATCCTGTACCACCGCAGAGTACGATGTGACGCTTGCCGTCACCGCCCTTGATCTTGTCGTCAAGGCTCTTGGAGAGAGCTTCAAATCTCTCATTAAGGTCAGTAACAGTACTTATCATGCCTTAGCTGCCTCCTCTTTTAATTCTTTAATGATAACGGGAACCTGATCTACCTTAACCTTAGGGTAAACCTTGCCGTTGATGCTTACTGCGGGTGCGATACCGCATGCACCGATGCAGCGGAGAGCGTCCAATGTGAAAAGTCCGTCTGCGGATGTCTCACCGGGCTTAATGCCTAAGAGCTCCTGGAACTTGTCGATAACGTTCTGAGCACCCTTAACATAGCATGCTGTACCAAGGCAGCAGCCTACAACGTACTTTCCCTTCGGAGTAAGAGAAAAGAATGAGTAGAATGTAACAACTCCATAGATCTCTGCTACCGAAATACCTGTCTTCTTGGAAACTAATTCCTGAACTTCGAGCGGAATGTATCCGTACTCATTCTGAATGTCACTCAGGATCATCATTAAGGGAGTCTTGTCGTTTACGTGACGATCACAGATCTCCGAAATCTGAGCGACAGCAGCTTCTTGTAATTTTGCCATAAAAACCTCCTGCCTCTTTTGGGAATATTCCAACCTGTCAATTTTACTTTGCAAGGTGGCAGTTAGTCCATACTAACTGCCACCCATTATAAGCGTTTTATGTATCAAAAGTGTAAAATCCTTAACGCTTTTGAATAACCTTACTCTTCCTCAACGTTGCTTGATGCGATAACCTTCTCAGCGACTTCCGGAGGAGCTGCCTCGTAACGGACATGAGACATAGCGAACCAGCCTCTGCCCTGAGTCATGGACTTAAGGTCTGTAGCATACTCGAGCATCTCAGCTGTAGGAACTTCTGCATTTACAACAGAACCCAATTCGTCTGCGTCGATGCCCATGATGCGTCCGCGTCTCTTATTGAGGTCGCCCATGATATCGCCCTGCTTATCCTCAGGAATGTGAACCTCTACCTTGGAGATGGGTTCGAGGAGTACAGGATTAGCTGCAGCCATACCAGCCTTGAATGCGAGGTTTGCAGCGATCTTGAACGCCATTTCTGAAGAGTCTACGTCGTGGTAGGAACCGTCGACCAGTGTAGCCTTGAGGTTAACTACAGGATAGCCTGCGAGGATACCCTTCTTAACGGATTCCTGTAATCCCTTCTCAACTGCAGGGAAGAAGTTCTTAGGTACGGCACCGCCGAATACCTTCTCTTCGAATACGAGATCTTCTGTCTCTGCGTTGGGTTCGAATTCGATCCATACGTCACCGTACTGGCCGTGGCCGCCGGACTGCTTCTTGTGCTTACCCTGAACCTTAACCTTCTTGCGGATAGCTTCACGGTAAGGAACCTTGGGTTCACCCAATTCACAATCAACATTGTATTTATTCTTGAGCTGGCTTACGAGAACCTTGAGCTGCATGTCACCGATACCGGAAAGTACCATCTGCTTTGTCTCAGGGTTTGTCTCGACTGTGAAGCAATGGTCTTCGTCAGCGAGCTTTGTAAGGCCGGAGATGATCTTGTCTTCGTCACCCTTCTTTGTAGGAACGATGGACTTGGAAAGACAAGGCTGAGGGAACTTGATCTTAGGCATCTCGAGGATACGAGCGCGGTCACAGATAGTATCGTTTGTATCTGTGTTGGAGAGCTTGGAAGCTGCGCCGATATCGCCTGCTGTGATGCAGTCTGTGGAGATCTGTTCCTTACCCTTGAGGAAGAACAGGCCGCCGATTCTCTCATCCTTACCCTTTGTTGCGTTATAAACAGTGGAGTTAGCGCGGAGAGTACCTGCGTTAACCTTGAAGATGCTGATCTTACCAACGAACGGGTCAGAGATCGTCTTGAAGCAGAATGCTGCGAGAGGATCGTCAATGGAGCAGCCTACCATCTGTGTGCTGCCGTCAGGAAGTGTAGCTTCCAAAGCGGGCTTCTTGCCTGCCGGAGGTGTATCCTTGGAGATGCAGTTCAAGAGGAAGTCAACGCCCCAGTTCATGTAAGCGGAACCACAGTAGATCGGGTGGAGCTTACCTTCACGGAAGCCTGCATGTACGCCGTGACGGAACTCGTCTTCAGTGAACTTCTCACCTGCGAAGAACTTCTCCATCAATTCGTCGTCTGCCTCAGCAACTACTTCGTTAACCTTCTCCTGGAGCTCATCAACTCTTGCGTTGTACTCTTCAGGAAGAGGATATTCAACAAACTTACCTGTAGCTTTATCTATAGAGAAAGCCTTGCGGTTCATAACATCAACGATACCTGTCATCTTGCCGTCTTCCATGATAGGGAATGAAAGCGGGATAACAGAAGAACCGTAACGCTCCATCATACGTGCAGCTACGGCCTCGAAATCCGCATTAGGCTCGTCCATTCTGTTCATAAAGAATAAGAAAGGAACCTTCTTACCATTCAAAAGTCTGATAGCCTTCTCGGAACCGACGGATGTGCCGCCCTTAGCCGAGATCATGATAACGCCGGAATCGGCGATCCTTATTCCGCTCATCTCTTCACCCAGGAAGTCGAAGTCACCTGGAGTGTCGATAATATTGATCTTACTTCCCTTATATTCGCAGCAGGCAACAGAAAGGCCTACTGACATCTGTCTCTTGATCTCCTCAGGATCATAGTCAAGCGTAGTATTTCCGTCATTAATACGGCCCTGACGATTAATTGCTTTGGTGTAGTAGAGAATAGCCTCAGCTAAGGTCGTCTTGCCGGAACCTACGTGGCCGAACAACGCTATGTTGCGAATCTTATCTGCGGAATAATTTTCCATCAGTCTTTTCCTCCTTCGAAGACAAAAATAAATACTTTCCTATTATAATGGATTCGATATGCCAATTCCACAAAAAATATGTGGCAAGTCATAGTTTTTTTGTGCATAGTTTTGACACCCTACACAAAACGGCGAAAAGGCAATATTTGCAGATAATCATCATGTTTATGCAGTCCCTTTTGCTTGAAAAAAGCCTTTAGGGACTGCATTTTCGAGGGCCGGCAAAAAACCACACAATGAAAAAGGGTGCCACCAGGACACCCTCTTTAAAAAATCTTTTGTTAATCTCTTATACTCTCGGCTTGCCGAAGATGAGTACCAGTCTGTCTTCCTTCTGTGTGAAAGGACTTCCGGAAAGTGAGGACAGGCCTGCTTCTGAGCCGCCGCCCATTGAAGAGATGAGCTTACCGCCGTCATCGTCTACTACGTGGAGCAGTGTCCAGCCTTCAGAGGACTTCTTCTTAAGGAGCTTTGTAAGTGCTTCAACGTTTACTTCAGAAGTCTTATTGTGCTCAACTACCTCAACGGAATAATCCATCGGTGTGCCGGCACCGCCGCCACCTGATCTGACTTTCTTCTCCAACTCTGCAACAGCTGCGTCGAGTGATGCAAGCTTCTTCTCAAGCTCAGCCTTCTCCATCTCTTTCTCCTTAACCTGTTCTTTTAATTCTTCGATCTGATCGAGCATCTTGCCCTTCTCGCTCTCGCTCAATGCAGCCTGCTTAAGGAATACTGACTGCTTCTCGGCGTTGAGAACGATCTCCTGTGCTGCAGCCTCAGCGAGGACTGTAGCGTTCTTGGAGTCAGCGATGATCTCCTTAGCTTCCTTAAGTTCAGCCTGGAGGCCCTTGATCTGATCCTGGATCTCAGCGGATTCCTTCTTGTATTCGCTGTATTCCTTCTCTGCCTGAGCCTTCTTGTCTTCAGCCTCTTCGAGCTCTTTCCTGGATGCTTCCATTGTCTCGTCAAGGTCCTTGCGCTGCTGGGCAGTCTCTTTCTCGAATGTGGCGATCTCAGCTGTGAGCTCATCGCGCTTAGCCATTGCAGCTTCAGCCTCGATCATTACGGCCTTGGCCTTCTCTGTCATGTCGTCGAGTTCAGCCTGTGCCTGCTTATTGCGCTCTTCGAGGTGGGCAATGATCTTATCTCTCTCAGCCTGTGCTTCAGCGATAAGCTTCTCCTTCTCGGCATTGGCAATATCCCTGTCGCGCTCAGCTTCCTGCTTCATCTTGAGAACTTCTGCAGCCTGCTTCTCAGCGATCTTCTTGTTCTCTTCTGCGATCCTGAGCTTTTCTTTCTCAAAATCTTCGCCGAGCTTAACGATCCTGTCTTCAGCTGCCTTGATCTCTTTTTCCTTCTCAGCCTTGATCTTGTCGGCATTGTCCATCATGTTCTGGACTTCCTTGGCCTGAGCGATGAGTTCATCTCTCTGGGCAAGAGCTGCCGCATATTCTTTCTCAACCTGGGCTGCGAGCTGTTCGGTCTGCTTCTGTGTCTCTTCGTAGATCTTCTGCTGCTCGATTCTGGCTGCTTCGATCATCTCATCGTGTTCTTTCTGAGACTTCTTCTTAGCCAGATCCATCATCTCATTGCATTCTTTACGGAGAGTGTCTCTCTTATCACGTGCCTCGATAACCTCATCACGGATAGTATCAACGGACTTCTCTAATGCTTCCTGCTCAGCGAGCTTCTTCTTCTGGAATGTTGTGAACTCTTTATCGAGCTTGGCCCTCTCGGTCTCGAACTGCTGCTGCATGTTTGCATAGTCGTTCTTGAGCTTATCCAAAGCCTCGAGGATCCTCTTCTCTTCTTCGGAACGCTTAGCTTCTGCACGGGCTATATTCTCAGCCTGCTTCTGGTCAAGGATCTTCTTCGCTTCAGCCGCAGCCTCGTCGTTGTTACCCTGTGAAGCCTTCTGGAAATCGTATTTGCACATTGAGCAACGGGCAACGTTGTCACCCATCATTACGCCGCAAACCGGACATCTCTTCATACTAGATTCTCCTGCAAAATGCACGCGAAAAAGAACGCGCGCAAAAATGATATGCCCTATTATATACCAGGCCGCTTGAAAATATTAAGTTTTCTTAAGAGGGTTTTTATAAATTTTTAGTTAATTTTCGGAACGCAGCAGGCCGCGCACGTTTTATTTTTGTATGTAATGCCCTATTTTACTGCATTTGCGCCATCCATATAATGAATTAACCGTTCATCAGGAGGGGAATATGAGATCTAAAATTATCAAACCAGCAATCGCTGCATTAGCACTCGGACTTGCGTTCACAAGCTTTGCAGGATGCACAAGAAAGCTCGGCAACGTTGACAACAATGCCGTAGTCGGAATCACACAGGAACCCGGTATCTTCGATCCGCACACTGTAGTTGCAGCAGGCGACAGAGAGATCATCTTCAATGTTTACGAGGGTCTTTACAAGTACGACAGCAAGGGCAGCCTTAATCCCTGTCTTGCTACTGACGTTGCTATCTCCGACGACGCTTCCGTATATACATTCACCATCAGGGAAGGCGTTAAGTTCCACGATGGTTCTGACTTCGATGCAGCTGACGTCGTTTACTCACTTAAGCGTGCTGCAGGTCTTCTGGACAACCAGGATGGCGTTGCACTTGTAGGCGAACTTGATTCCATCAAGGACGTTAAGGCAACAGCAGAGGGCAAAGTCGAAGTTACTCTCGAGGCAGGAAACACAGAGCTTTTGAGCTACTTCACAACAGGAATCATCCCTGAGAACTACGATAACTGCCAGGCAGCTCCCGTAGGCACAGGTCCTTTCAAGTTCGACTCATACAATCCGGGTCAGAACGTTATCCTCGTAAAGAACGATAACTACTGGCAGAAGGGTCTTCCTTACCTTGATAAGGTTACTTTCAAGGTATGCGCAGACATGGATGCAGGTCTTACTGAGCTTGCATCAGGAAGCATCGACATCTTCCCTTACCTTACAACAGACCGCGCTAACCAGCTCGACAAGGCAAAGTACAATATCCTTTCGAATGGTTCCAACATGGTCCAGATCTTCGCATTGAACAATGCAGTTGAGCCCTTGAACGATCTTAAGGTACGTCAGGCTATCAACTATGCAGTCAGCAGAAAAGACATTATCTCCGTCACAATGGACGGCGCAGGCGTTGAGCTTACAACTGCCATGAGCCCTGCAATGGGAAGCTATTACGATACTTCTCTCGACGGAACTTACAGCCAGGATATCGAGAAGGCAAAGGCACTGCTTGCTGAAGCAGGTTATGAAAACGGCTTCAACATCACATGCACAGTACCTTCCTCTTATCTGATCCACGTTAATACGGCAGTTGAACTCGCATCAGAGCTCAAGGCAGTAGGCATCAACATGGAGATCAAGCAGGTAGACTGGGCTACATGGCTTGACACTGTTTACACAGGCCGCCAGTACGAGACAACAGTCATCGCTCTTACAAGCGACTATGCTCCTTACGACGTTCTTGACCGTTACCAGTCAACAGCTTCAGGCAACTTCATCAACTACAAGAACGATAAGGTCGATGAGCTTATGGCAAAGATCCCTACAATCTCTGACACAAAGCAGAAGACAGAGCTCTACCACCAGGTATTAAAGCTCCTCACAGACGATGCCTGCTCAGTATATCTCCAGGATCCGGCAACGATCACAGCCGTATCCACAAGACTCGAGGGCTACAGTGTATATCCGATGTACGTTCAGGATATGTCACAGGTTAAGCCCGTAACCAAGTGATAAGTTTTTGAGTTTATATACTTATCCGGGCTGTCCTTTTCAGGGCAGCCCTTTTTCTTTTTTGATTTGCAGCGAAAAGTTATATAATAGACATCTAATTTACGTTATTAATTCAGGGGGATCGGGATTTGCAGGGTAAGACCGGCTATTTTGTTGGTAAACTCATAGAGCTTGTTGTGACACTGTTTCTGGTATCACTCCTGGTTTTCATCGCCTTCGCCATTATCCCCGGTGACACCGCGAGAGTAATGTTAGGCCCTGATGCCACCGAAGCTCAGGTAGAGCTCCTTCGCCAGCAGATGGGACTCGATAAGCCCCTTATCGTACGTTACTTCACATGGCTTTTCGGCATAATCACATTTAATCCGGGAACATCTTACGCTTACAACATGAGCGTCGGAACACTTATCGCACAAAGACTTCCCGTCACGCTCGGCATGAGCGTTTTCGCGATGCTCATGGTAATCGCGATATCTTATCCTCTCGCTGTTTTAAGCGCACGCAGACCGGGACGCATCGGTGACCAGATATGCTCAGTTATAGGACATGTCCTGTTTGCTATCCCGCCCTATGTTGCATCGCTCCTGCTGATTCTTCTTGCAAGCTCGTTATTCAGGCTCATCACGGTCGGCACATATGTAAAGCCCTCCGATGACTTCCTGGCTTATGTCGTATGTCTGCTCCTGCCGTCCTTTGCGGTGGCGCTTCCGAAGATCGCCATGAGCTTCAAGTTCTTAAGGTCCTCCATTATCGAGCAGAGGTCTTCGGATTATGTCCGCACATCCAAGAGCCACGGCCTTTCTGACCTCAAGATACTTATCAGGCACGTTCTCCCGAACTCCAACGTATCTTCGATCACGATAATCTCGATCATCCTCTCAGACATCCTGGGCGGAAGCCTTATTGTCGAGCAGGTATTCAATCTGCCGGGCCTTGGCAGACTCCTTCTTGCAGCGATCTCCAGAAGAGACTTCCCGCTTTTGTCGGGCATCGTCTTCTATCTTGCATTTATAACAGTCCTTCTTTACTTCCTTTCCGACATAGCTGCAGCCATATCGGATCCGAGGATCAGGCTCAAGTAAGGAGGATCTGTGCGTATGGTATCAACTAAGACAAAAAACAGATCACCTGAAGCGTCCGCCTTCTACACGGCGGGTCTTATCCTGCTGGGAATAGTCGTTACTGCATTCGTCATCTCGCTTTTCTGGACACCTTATTCTCCGGATGCGACGGATGCAACTGCAAAGCTCTTAGCGCCCTGCGCAGAACACCCCTTCGGAACGGATAACTTCGGAAGAGATGTGCTGTCACGTGTTATGTCGGCATCAAAATACACGATATACATTTCCGCTGCAGGCGTAGCGATCGCGCTTATCCTGGGCACTATTGCAGGCATCCCCGCAGGTTATTTCGGCGGCTATATCGATAAGGGGATCATGCTCCTCGGCAACAGCATCATGTGCTTCCCGGGAATACTTCTGGCACTCGTAGCGGTAGCGGTTTTCGGAGCTTCCGTAACCAATGTCATCTGGGCACTGGGCCTTGTTTTCGCGCCGACCTTCGCGAGAGTATGCCGTGTCGGAACCATGGAGATAAAGGAATTGGATTATATAACGCACGCGCGCGTAATGGGCGTTAAGCCTTACCGCATAATGGGCTTCCACATCTTCCCAAATCTCGTTCCGCAGCTCCTGCCCGCAACGGTAATCGGCCTTGCGAACATGACGCTTTTCGAATCAGGTATGAGCTATCTCGGACTGGGCGTGCAGCCTCCGGATGCTTCATTCGGCAAGATGCTCTCTGACAGCCAGGCATACATCCGTGTTGCTCCCTGGCTCGTTATATTCCCTGCCCTTATGCTTGTCTTCTACATCCTGGGTCTCTACTTCATTTCCGAGGGTCTCCGCGTGAACCTCGCGAAAGGAGGCAAGAGATGACAAGACACATTCACATCGTTAAGGTCCATCATCTGACATTGTCTTTCCCGACGAGGAAGAATCCCAACCCGAAGCCCGTCCTGGACGACGTGGATTTTGGAATAAGAGACGGTGAGATATTAGGTCTCATCGGCAACTCAGGATGCGGCAAGACCATGACTTCACTGGCCATCGCAGGACTTCTTCCAGAGAATGCGGAGATCACATCCGGTTCGATCAAATTTGCAGGCAAAAGCCTTCTCGAAATGAGCCCCCGTGAGCGCCGCTCCATGCTCGGAAAAGACATCGGCATGATATTCCAGGAACCTTCCACTGCTTTAGATCCTCTCATGGCTGTCGGAAAACAGCTCGAAGAGGTCCTCACAGCTCATAAGGAAAACGTCCTTACAAAAGAGGAACGCCACAAGACCATAACGGATATGCTGGAACTCGTCGGATTTACGAATGCCGAAGAGATAATGAACCGCTATCCCCACCAGTTATCCGGCGGACAGCGTCAGAGAGTACTTATTGCCGGCGCAGCGCTCCTTAAGCCGCGCCTTCTTATCTGCGATGAACCGACTTCATCCCTGGATACGGTAACCACGGTATCGATCCTGCAGCTCCTTAAAGAGCTCTGCCACAACCTCCATATAACGATCCTTTTCATCTCCCACGACCTCTCTGTCGTAAGAGGATTCTGCGACCGTGTAATGGTAATGCGTGACGGTAAGATCGTTGACCGGGATACCGCTTCGGATATCCTCTCAAATCCCCGCAATTCCTTTACGGCCGAGCTCCTTACGAATGCCAGACTCGACACGAGGATCATGGGTTTTGAGCCCATAAAGGTCGACTATACAAAAGAACCTGTTCTTACAGCAGGCAATATTACTGCAGGATACGGTAAGACGCTTTTCGAGCGCGGAAAGAATAAGGATGAGAAGACTGACAACAAAGTCCTTCACGACGTATCCCTTAAGGTATATCCGAACGAGATCGTCGGACTTATAGGCGGCTCAGGAAGCGGCAAGACGACACTCATAAGATCGATATTAGGCCTCCTTCCCCACTCAGGTACGGTGGAGATCAAGAGCCCGCGCATCGGCGTTATCTTCCAGGATCCTGTATCCTGCCTTAACCCTGCCCATACGATCAAATGGCATATGTCAGAGGCATTGGAGGCTTCAGGAAAAGCAAATGAGATAAAAGGCGAAGGCACTTACAAAGAGCGCAAAGCAAAGGCTCTTGCACGCATAACGGCGGTGCTCGAGATCTGCGGCCTTGGCGAGGAACACCTTATGCGCCATCCCAATGAGCTCTCAGGCGGACAGCGCCAGAGGGTCGCTATCGCAATGTGCCTTATCCAGGATCCGACACTTATAATCGCCGACGAGCCGTTCTCTTCACTGGATGCAAGTTCTTCAGCCGAGCTCTTAAAACTCATGACGGACATCAACAGGGAACAGCATACGGCTTTCCTCCTGATCACGCACAATATCCACATCGTAAGACAGATAGCTCCGCGCGTTATCGTCATGAGCGACGGCAAGATCTGCGAAGAAGGAACGACTTCAGAAGTTCTCACAAATCCCCAGTCTGAAGCTACTTCAAAACTCCTTGATGCCGAGCGTCAGATCCACGTGATATTACCATTCAATAATTAAGACAGGCTGCTTCCTAAGAAGCAGCCCATCTCAAGGGTGATCTATATAAAGTGTTGTCACTTTATGTCTGTTTTATGCGTCTGCCCTTACCCGTTTTCCCGCAAACGCTCCGGAAATCATGATCCTAAGATGGATACAACTTCCGCATTTCCGCCAGAATATGCCTGAATACCGAAATTGGAACCCGGCTTTGTCGTAATCGTCATTGTCGTTTTGGAAGAATCCAGGGAATAATCGCCGTTCCAATAGTCGTTAATTTTGTTTACAGGGCTCGTATATTTAATGACGATAGTTACTGTGCTGTAATCAGTACTCTGAGGAACCGATATTCTTGTCTCGATAACAGGTGAACCCCAGTCTAAGTAATTATTCTCAGGTGCAGTTGCGCCATCCATATTTGTTACTGTATTTGTACCGCCGATCGTTGTCTGTACGCCGCCGGGCTTTGTTGTCGCAGGCGGAGTCGTAGGAACAGGTGTACTTGTCGGAACCGGTGTGTTTGTAGCTGTTGCAGGCTTCGTAGGTGTTGCTGAACTTGTGTCACCACCACCGCCTGTGCTGCCGCCGGAAAGATCGCCGTTGACCGTCTGGTCATCAGCTACTACTGCATTCGGTGAATTATCCGGATCGTATGTTGCTACGTCGAAGAATTTCGCAGCACCCTTGGCTAATGAATCGACTGTGTCCCAAGCTTCAGCTTCAAATAATTCCTTGCCGTCTGAATCCTGGCCGTGTGTCGCATTAACTCTTGCTGAATTAGCTTTTGCATTGTTAATTGTGATCGCGATGCCAACGAAGGCAGCGGCAGATACAATTACAATTATAGCTACTACTACGATGATCTCTGTGAGAGTAAAGCCTCTCTTACTGTTACGGATTTTTTTCATATAGATCACTCTCCCTTGCATCAAGCTTACCCTTCGCTGATATTTAGATTATACGGGAGCAGTTTTTGACAATTCAATCACCAGAATATTGATTTTATGAGGGTGTTTTTAACAATATGTAACGAACCGTTAAACTGATTTTGTCGAAATCAGTTTTTTGGCCTCAACAATCAAAAACTCCTTAGAATTAGGGCATTTTCCCTCAAGATATCTGTTAAAAACTTTAGATAACACTTCGCCGATCTCAGGTCCCTCTTTCACACCCAGCGAAATAATGTCCTTGCCGTCTATTTCGAGATCCTTAATATCGAAAACCGCGCCTGAAGCAATCAGTTCCTCTGATATCTTATTGAGCTCTTCAAGACGTGTCATGCGCTCCAGGCCCAGAGGCGAATGCGCGAGGATGTCCGCCCTCTGTAATATCTTCAGTTTGTTAAGGATGTCCGAAGGATATTCACACATGAACTTATGGACCTTTACCCTGTCAGGCTTAAGGTACGTATCGTGGAGCTTTACCAGAAGGCATACATTATTAATAAATTGCCTGGAACACTTAAGATCTGTGAGGACCCTCTCTGCTATAGCCATGCTTACAAGAGGATGGCCCTTCATGTGTCCGGTTCCGTCTTCGTCGAGCTTGAAGCATTCGGGTTTGCCGAGATCGTGGAAAAGCGCTGCCATGGCAAGCTCGGAATCTCTTCCCAGTCCTTCGATATAAGGGATCTCCGAAAGAACATCCAGAGTATGCTCAAGAACGTCTCTGTCGTGGTATGAGGATCTCTGGTCAAAGCCTCTGCATAAAGCGATCTCTGGGATCACCACGCTTAACACTTTCCAGCCGGTCCTTATTGCCTGCGGAGCATATTTGCCCGTTACTATTCCTATAAGTTCCGAAGCTATCCTCTCGCCGGAGATCTTTTTTAATTCCTCACGGTGAGTCTCCATCGCAAGAAGGGTTTCCTTCTCGATCTCAAATCCGAGCTTCGAACAGAACCTAATGCCGCGGAGTATCCTTAACGCATCTTCCTCAAAGCGCGCCGCAGGATCTCCCACTGTTCTTATAAGATGCTTTCCGCAGTCTTCCTGACCGCCTTCGGGATCGTGTATGCTGCCGTCAGCATCCATGTACATCGCGTTAATGGTGAAGTCTCTTCTTCTGACGTCTTCTTCGATCGATGACTTGAAAACAACTTCGTCCGGTCTTCTGAGATCGGAATAAGATCCGTCTTCCCTGAAAGTCGTAACTTCGACATCGCCTTCGTCCGTCACTGCCGTAACGGTTCCGTGCTTTGCCGCGTTGTCGTAGAAATTGATACCTGCTTTTCTGAATATCTCTATGGTCTGTTCAGGCTTTGCGGAAGTTGCCACATCGTAATCGTGAGGCACACTGCCGAGAACGATGTCTCTTACGGCACCGCCGGCAACATAGGCCAGAAAGCCTTCTTTCTCGATAAGTTTAAGGATGTCTCCGACATAAGCGGGAATCCTGTTCTCTTTAGCAGGTAATATGGTCATATATTAATTATAACAACAGTTGCCTGATCTGTGGTCAGCGGGAAGCCCGTACAAAAGCTGAAACTGTTATGAATCGTCATATTCTTGAAATAATATAACGCGGACTGTTTAGTTATAATGAATTTGTTTGTGAATCAAACTGCTTTACATGTGCGCTTTTTATGGAGGGATAATATGCTCTTTTCAAGAAAACCTTACCAGATCGATTCCGTCTATTACATGGACAACACACTGAGGATCGGATGTGACTGCCAGGCATTTTCCGAGACGCTCACAGGATGTAAAGACTGCTTCAAGGACGCGAAAGGAAGAATAACGGTCTCCGTTTTCTCACCTGCGAACAACATCATCTCAGTAAGAGTATTGAGCCATCACGCAGAGCCCAGGACGAAGGGCTATTCAGTGATCGACCTCCAGCCTTCCGGATTCGGCACATTGGAAGACACAGGTGATTATTTCACCTTCAAGAGCGGACATCTCGAAGCAAGGATCAGCAAGAAAGTTTTTGATATCAAATTCTTCTACTGCGGTTCTGAACTTCTGAACCAGAACGCAAACATGCCGATCTACTATAAGACCGACTCAGGTTCAGAGAGCTATTACACACTCTCACAGAATGCGATCTTAGGCGCTTCTATCGATCTTAAGCCCAAGGAATCCCTGTACGGTCTTGGCGGTGCTGGCGCTTCCATCATCCGCAACGGACAGATCGTTAAGTGCAACACAATTGACTCTAGAGCAGGAGCAGAACATATTCCTTTCATCCTTTCAGGTTCCAAGTACGGTCTGTTCGTAAATACAAACCGTCCTGTAACTTTCGATGCCGGTTCATCAGGCGGCACCTTAAGCTTCGAAGTCGAAGGCGAGGAACTCGAATACAGCATCATCGCAGGCGACACACCTATGCAGATCTTAGAGGTCTTCAGCCAGCTTAATGGAAGGATCCCCGCACTCACATATGCGACAGGCGGCATCTCAATAGCTTTAAATGACGACGAGAAGCTCACGGCACAGGAGATCCTTGACGCAGTTAAGAGCGCAAAGAGCGCAGGCGTCAATATCAAGGAACTCTGGATCGGCAACTCATGGCGTCCCGACTACGCTCCTTACGGATTCACATTCGACGCTGCAAGATTCCCTGATCCTGTCGGCTTTGCAAAAGCAATATCCGATATGGGCATCATCTTAGGTCTTTCCGTAAATCCTTTCGTTTCCGAGAGAGCACCTGAATATATCGAGCTGTTAGACTCCGGTCTCCTCGTCTCATTTCCTGACGGCAGAGCTGTTCTCTGCGATGCCGAAAAGGGCGGCGTTGCCATGCTCGACTTGAATCTCCCCGAGACAAGAAGCTGGTTCATCAATGCGTGCGCGGCACTTGCAAGACAGGGCTTCTCTGTTTTCGAATCCAACTACACATACTCAATGACAAAGGCTTTCGAGAAGGCTTCGGGCAAGAGAGATTATCTATTGAACTTCACGGGCATCCTCAACACGGCATTAAGCGACGTATCTGCAAGAGAGCGCGGACGCCTCGGCTCATTCATCATTTCCGATTCGATCAGTTCCGGCGACCAGAGATCTCCTTACAGCAATATCTACACGACATTGAAGGCAAGCTATTCCGACCTGGGCGCTGCGGTTAAGAATGCAGTCTCTTACGGTCTTACAGGCTTTGGCGGCATCAATATCGATATCCCGGAGCAGGAACTCAACGACCCCAAACTCTTCGATCACTATGTGGGCTTTGCAGCTTATGCACCTCATTCGAGATTCAAGGGCTCTCTTAAGCTCCTCGAGAATGTTAAGAATCTGAATTCCATCAAGGCATTTACCGCGATCAGGACAGGCCTTGCACCTTATATCTATTCCAGCCTCTGCGAGAGCGTTAAGTACGGCACACCCGTTATCCGCGCAATGGCTCTGGAATTTGCAGGCGACCCGACGGCTGAGAATTTTGACACGGAATACATGCTCGGATCTTCACTTCTCGTGGCACCTTCGATCTATCCCAATGACAACGTAAGAGTTTATATCCCTTCCGGCGTCTGGACTGATTTCATGACTCACGAGAAGATCCAGGGACCGCGTTATATCACACGCAAGACAGCGCCTTTCTCGGCTCCTGTTTTCGCCCGCCCGAACTCCATCATTCCGACAAGAACACCCGATTCCAACAGCGGCATCGGTTCTCTCGACAACCTTACATTCACTTGCTTCGGCTTAGGCCAGGGCACTCAGGCGGCATGTGAGATCTTCGCTGACGGCGGTGTCGGTTCAGGCATCATCACAGCCGAAGTATCAGGCAATAAGATAACTGTCCGCACTCAGAATCTGGGCGGAACAAAGCATCTCGTATTGTCCGGAATATTTAATGTCGTAGGTCTCTCGGAATCCGTACCTGAGAAACTCAGCTACGGTACTTCCATAGAGTTCTTAAGCAACGAGCTCGTTATCAGCTTAGGCTAAAGGCACCGAATCAAAATATTCGATAAGATCTTTGAAGTACTCTTCCTTCACGGGCTCATTCTGGATCTCGTGACGGTAAGGGCCGTAGTTCTTTGACTTAAGATTTGCGCCTGCTGCCTGCATTCTGGCGATTACCTTTTCGACGCCGGTGCCGTAGCTTCCTACCGGGTCATCCTGTCCGTATGTGAAGAAGCACGGGCGGTCAGGTATAAGCGCATAGGCTTCCTTGCTCTGCATGAATCCGATGAGGCTGAAAAGCGTCCTGAATCCCTCGCCGGTAAAATAGAATCCGCACATCGGATCGTCGATATATTTCTGGACCTCTTCCTGGACCGTGGAGAGCCAGTCGTAGCTTGTTCTTGGGTTCTCGATCTTCTTCGTGTAGCTTCCGAAAGCAATGTAGCTGAGCAGTTTGTTTTTCTTCTTAGCGCCTCCGAAAACACAGGCACAGCTTGCCAAGAACTTGCCCATTCCGACGGCAGGATTGGGACCCATTGTGGATGAGAAAACAAAGCCGTCAAACTGTCTGCTGTATCTCGGTGTGGAGAAGATGGATCTTACGACGAATGAACCCATCGAATGTCCGTAGAGGATATATTTCAGGCCTTCTTTGCCAAAGCGCTCCTGCGCATATTCATGAAGGCCCAGCTCGTCTGTGAGGATGGCTTTCCATGAATCCTTTATCCCTCCGAAATATCCCTTGGGGAAACCCGCATCTTTATTCAGATAATAGGTCTGGCCGTGACCTGCCATGTCCATGCCGCAGACGTGATAGCCTGCTTCATTGAACCATTTGATCATCTCTTCATAACGCTCCAGATATTCAGCCATTCCGTGGCAGATCTGGACGACGCCCTTTATCTCGGGAGCGGATGACGGATAGAAAAATCCTGCGATCTTTACACCTTTTCCAATAGAACTTACAAAGTCTTTTCTCTCGGGATTAAGTAATGACATAAAGGCCTCCTTTATCTTCTCCTTCTGCCTCTCATGAGAAGGAGTCTTAAGAGTGTGAGCGCCGCACTCGCGAGTGCAACCGCATATGTATCGCCGGCTGCCCAGAGAACGCTCTTTGCAGCTTTGTACTGATCGTCAGAAACCCACCCGAATTCCTTCATTGCCTTAAGGCCTCTTCTGCTCGCATCGCGCTCGATCGGGAGCGTAACGAGATAGAAAATAAATACGACTGAATAAAGAACTATTCCGACCGTGCTGATCGTGTAGCCTATGTTGCTCATCTCAAGTGACTTGGAAGCATACATGATGATCACGCCGATGATAGCGATCCAGACACTGATCTTCGATGTGAAGCCGGCAACCGGTGCGATCAGCTGACGGACTTTATAAAGTGCCATGTCCGAATGTGCCTGGCATGCGTGTCCGCATTCATGTGCAGCTACGGCTACGGCAGTGATCGAATTCTTTCCGTATGTCGTCTCGGAAAGATTGATGGTCTCTTCCTTAGGATTGTAGTTATCGGTCATCTCACCGCCTGTCGCCTTTACGGTAACACCGTAGACTTCATTCGAAGCAAGCATCTCATGGACGCATGTGTTCGCATCCTTGCGGCTTGCAACAGGCACATTGCTGTACTTCTTAACGAGGCTGTTAAGTCTTGCCCTTACGATAAGGCTCCAGATCATGATGCCGAACGCAAGGATATAAAAAATAAAACTGTAATCACCCATATCATAATACCAGTACATATCTTCCTCCTGAATCTCTTATTCCATTTCAGAGTTTTCTCATGGGTGTATTTTAACATCTTTCAAAGGCAGATAGCACTCACTCCGGAGCTGCCTCTTCTTTAAATTGATTTTTATTTAATTTTCCATACAATAAGAAACAATAATAAAATTTAATGAATTTTTATATTGCCACATCACCTGCTGTTTGGTATGCTACCATACAAGTAAGACCCGTGAACGGACTTTTGACAGCACCCGTTCATTAAGGAGGATAAAGGATATGTTTGAGATTATTACCAAGAAGATGCTTGGACCCAAGGTTTTCCTGATGGAGATCAAGGCTCCGCTCGTAGCCAAGAAAGCTATGCCCGGCCAGTTCCTGATCGTCAGAGCTGATAAGGACGGCGAGAGAATTCCCCTTACAGTCTGCGACTTCGACCGCGAAAATGGCATCATCACGATCGTCTACCAGACAGTAGGCGCAGAGACTGAGAGAATGAGCAGGATGAACGCCGGTGAGTGCTTTGCTGACGTTGTAGGCCCTCTCGGAAACCCCTCCGACCTTTGCGATCTTTCCATTGAAGAACTTAAAGCCAAGAAGATCCTCTTCATCGCAGGAGGCGTCGGAACGGCTCCAGTATATAACCAGCTCAAGTGGCTCCACGACAACGGCATTGAGGTCGACTGCATCCAGGGTGCAAGGACAAAGGAGCTTCTTATTTTCGAAGACGAGATGAAGGCAGTCACAAAGAACCTCTACTTCGCAACAGATGACGGCTCATACGGAATCCACGGCAACGTATGTGTTGCCCTGCAGAAGCTCTGGGATGAGGGCGTCCGTTACGACCACTGCGTAGTAATCGGACCTGTCATCATGATGAAGTTTGCCTGCCAGCTCACAAAGCAGCTCGGCATTCCCACGGTCGTTTCCATGAACACCATAATGGTCGACGGTACGGGCATGTGCGGCGCCTGCAGACTCTTAGTAGGCGGCGAAGTAAAGTTCGCATGCGTTGACGGACCTGAGTTCGACGGACACGCCGTTGATTTCGACCAGGCACTGCAGCGTTCACGCCTCTATAAGACGCAGGAGGGCGAGCTTATGTTAAGGCTCACCGAAGGCGACACACACAGCGGCGGCTGCGGAATGTGCTCATAAGGGGGATAAGATAATGGATTTTGATGTAATGAAGAAAGTACCGGTAGCAGAGCAGGATCCCCAGATCCGCGCCACCAATTTCGATGAGGTATGCCTCGGATATACAAAGGAAGAAGCAGTTCTGGAAGCATCCCGCTGCCTTAACTGCAAGAATGCGCGCTGCATGCAGGGCTGCCCTGTATCGATCAACATTCCGGGCTTCATCTCAAAGCTTAAAGACGGCGACGTTGAGGGCGCTTATAACGTAATATCGTTGTCCTCTTCCCTCCCGGCTGTATGCGGCCGTGTATGCCCCCAGGAGACACAGTGCGAGGCACAGTGCATCAGAGGCATTAAGGGCGAGGCAGTCTCCATCGGACGTCTTGAGAGATTCGTTGCTGACTCTGCCAAGGAAATGGGCATCAAACCCCAGCTCCCTGCCGATATGGTCAAGAAAGGCAAGAAAGTCGCAGTCATCGGCGCAGGCCCCTCTGGCCTTACATGCGCAGGCGACCTTGCAAAGATGGGCTACGACGTAACGATCTTCGAAGCTCTGCACAAGGCAGGCGGCGTACTCGTTTACGGCATCCCCGAATTCCGTCTCCCCAAGGAGAAGGTAGTTGCAAAGGAAGTCGAGAATATTAAGGAACTGGGCGTTAAGATCGTGACTGACGCAGTCATCGGACGCTCGCTTACTATCGACGACCTGTTCGAAAATGAAGGCTTCTCGGCCGTATTCATCGGCTCGGGCGCAGGCCTTCCCCGCTTCATGAATATCCCCGGCGAGCAGGCTCTGGGCGTGTTCTCCGCTAATGAATATCTCACAAGATCCAACCTCATGGGCGCTTTCTCACCTGATTCCAGAACGCCTATCATGAGAGCCAAGAAGGCAGTCATCGTAGGCGGCGGCAACGTTGCAATGGACGCTGCGCGTACTGCAAAGAGATTGGGCGCTGAGGTACATGTTGTTTACAGAAGATCCGAAGCAGAGCTCCCTGCACGTGCTGAAGAAGTCCATCACGCAAAAGAGGAAGGCATCATTTTCGACCTCCTCACAAATCCTGTCGAGATCGTCTCTGACGAGAACGGCTGGGTAAAGGGCTGCACATGCATCCGCATGGAACTTGGCGAGCCTGACGCATCCGGCAGAAGATCACCTGTTCCGGTCGAAGGATCAGAATTTACTATCGAGTGCGATGCAGTCATCATGTCGCTCGGCACATCACCTAACCCGCTCATCAAGAAGACTACTGCAGGCCTCGAGGTCAACAGAAAAGGCGGTATCGTGGTCAACGAGTCGGAGATGACATCAAGAGCCGGTGTTTTCGCAGGCGGTGACGCTGTAACGGGCGCTGCAACGGTTATTCTTGCTATGGGTGCAGGAAAAGCTGCCGCAAAGGGCATCGACGAGTATCTTTCAAAGCAGTAAGCTGATAAACGGCTGATTATTAAGGGCGTCCTTAGCAGGGCGCCCTTTTTATGTCTGCGAAAAAAAGACCCGTACTCAAACGAGCACGGGTCCAAAAGTATCTGTTTTATTTCAGCTTATGCGTTGCAGATGATGGAGAAATCCTCAGCCTTGAGGGAAGCACCACCTACGAGACCGCCGTTGATGTCAGGCTGAGCGAAGAGGCCTGCAGCGTTCTTTGCATTGCAGGATCCGCCGTACTGAATTGTCATAGCCTCTGCGCACTTAGGGCAGTAGAGCTCAGCGATGACGCCACGGATGAACTTGCAGACTTCCTCAGCCTGCTCGTCTGTAGCTGTCTTACCTGTGCCGATAGCCCAGATAGGTTCATAAGCGATTGTGATCTGGCAGAGCTTCTCAGCAGGGATATCCTTGAAAGCGCCAACGATCTGGCCCTTGATCCAGTCGAATGTCTCGCCTGCTTCACGCTGAGCAAGAGACTCACCGCAGCAGATGATAGGTCTTACACCATACTTGAGGAGTGCTAACGCCTTCTTGTTAACTGTCTCGTCTGTCTCTGCATTGTATTCTCTTCTCTCGGAGTGGCCGATGATGCAGTAATTTACGCCCATCTTAGCGAGCCAGAGAGGTGAGATCTCGCCTGTGAAAGCACCCTTCTCTTCGAAGTGGCAGTTCTGGGCAGCGATCTTGATGTTTGTGTAAGCAGCAGCTTCAACTGCAGCAGCAAGTGCTGTAGCAGGAACGCCGAGAGCGATTCTGGATGTAGCATCCTTAACGAGGGGCTTAAGCTCGTTGATGAGCTTAACTGCATCTGCAGGGATACCGCAGTTCATCTTCCAGTTACCGGCTGCGAATGTTCTGTCAGCCTTCTTGTCGTTGAGGCAGTCGATACCAGGGAGAACCTTACCCTCGATGTACTCGAGAGAAGCGCCGCCGCCTGTGGAGATGTGAGAAACCTTATCAGCATAGCCGAGCTTCTCGATAGCAGCTGCGGAGTCACCGCCGCCGATGATCGATGTGCAGTCTGCATCAGCGATTGCCTGAGCGATAGCCTTTGTACCAACTGCGAACTTCTCGAACTCGAAAACGCCTGCAGGGCCATTCCAGATAACTGTCTTAGCGCCCTTGATAGCTTCAGAGAACTTAGCGATTGTCTCAGGTCCGATGTCGAGGCCCTGCCAGCCGTCAGGGATCTCCATTGTAGGAACTACCTTGCTGTTTGCGTTAGCGTCGAAAGCGTCAGCAACAACTGTGTCTGTAGGGAGAAGGAGCTTAACGCCCTTTTCCTCTGCCTTAGCGAGGATCTCCTTAGCGAGGTCAACCTTGTCAGCCTCGAAGAGGGAGTCGCCGATCTGGCCGCCTTGAGCGCCGATGAATGTATAAGCCATACCACCGCCGATGATGATGGTGTCAGCCTTGTCCAAGAGGTTTGTGATAACGCCGATCTTGTCGGAAACCTTAGCGCCGCCAAGAATAGCAACGAACGGTCTTGCAGGATTGTCGAGCGCACCGCCGATGAAGTCGATCTCTTTCTTGATGAGATAACCGCAAGCGGAAGGCAGGAAGTTTGCAAGGCCTGCTGTGGATGCATGAGCACGGTGAGCTGTACCGAATGCGTCGTTTACATAGAGGTCAGCCATAGAAGCGAGCTCAGCAGCGAACTTAGGATCGTTCTTTGTCTCTTCCTTGTGGAAACGGACGTTCTCGAGCATAAGGATCTCGCCGTCCTTAAGAGCTGCTGCCTTAGCCTTTGCATCTTCGCCGATAACGTCAGCTGCAAGTGTAACGGGCTTGCCGATGAGCTCAGCAAGACGGTCTGCTGCGGGCTTCATGGAGAACTTAGCCTCAGGTCCGTTCTTCGGACGGCCGAGGTGTGATACGAGGATAACCTTCGCATTGTTGTCAACAAGGTACTTGATCGTAGGGAGAGCACCCTTAATACGCTTGTCGTCTGTGATCTTTGTGCCTGTTTCCTTGTCGAGAGGTACGTTAAAGTCTACGCGGACAATAACTCTCTTGCCGGCTACGTTTAAATCCTCAACGCTTTTCTTGTCATACATTGCCATGGATTTTCACACTCCTGATTCATATTTTTGTTGTTGGGAAACGTCCTTTAAGACGCCTCTTATTTACTAACTCGAAAATTATACTATCTTCGCGCGATATATAAAAGCAAGAAAAAGGGCGAGTTTGCGTAATTAAGTGCCAAACCCGCCCGTTTTTTTACTTTTATCGTTCTAGTGAAAATTATTTCTTGCCCAGGAGACTTACGATCTCGTGAACCTTGAATACTTTCTGGCCGTCGATGTAGAACCTGTAGAGCTCCCCGTCCTTGTCATAGATCTCGAAATGCTTGCCGTAAGAAGCGACCAGGCCTCTCATCGAATCGATCTCGAAGACCTTCGTCTCAAAAGGCGCATTGGGATCAAGAGTCCTGTCCTTGTACTGCTTCATGGGCTTGCCCTTCTTGTAAGGGATGCCTTCTTCCGCAGGACAGTCTGTTCCGACATAGATGATCTCCTTGTCGGTGATGGTGATCCTTCCCTTACCTGTTTTCGCGAAGTTGAACCTGTCGAAAACCTTGAAAAGATCTGCATTCATCTCCATCTTGAAGCCGCCGGCCTTGAGCTGGTCGGCGATCATGCCTCTCTCCCACTCTGCCCACTTATGAAGGTCGTCAAAGACGACGCAGTGGGGATCGACCTTCTCGATGAGGCCGTTAGGAAGATATCTTGCGGCATTACCGCAGTTGGAGCACTGGATCATGTCGTGCTTGCCGGAATTCATGTACTGCATCGTGTACTCAGAGCCGCACTTGGGGCATGCGTACGCGATGTTCTGAAGTCCGTCTGCAAGCTTCCTGCTCTTATAGACTCTCGGATTTTCACGGATCCAGTCGTTCTCGTTGTAATCGACAGCATCAAGGATCTTCTGCTGAAGCTCTTCAAAGGAAGACTCCTTTACCTCATCGGAATAGATCTTCTTTACGAACTCTGCGCTGATCCTGCCCTTGCGCATGCCTGATCTGGACCATCTGGGCCATGCGAGGTAAGCGCCGTGAATGTGAGCGATATAAACAGATGCGCCTGACTTCTTCGCAAGTCTTGCGACACCGTCATCGAAGGTGATCGACTTGCCGTCAACGTGTCTTGTGGCCTCAGGATAAACGATTATGACGCCCTTGCGCTTCATAACGCGCATCATGGCCTTAACGGCTGCCGTATCAACTACAAACTGCTTCTTCGGGATCGCGCCGCCTAACTTAAACCAGTGGCCCCAGCCGGGTGCTCTGAAAACGAACTCACCCGTAACGAAGTTTGCGGGTCTTGCCTTGGTAAGGCGGTTGATGATCATCGGATCGAGATATGACTCATGGTTAGAGATGACGATGATAGGGCCCTCATGCTTTACGAACTCCATGTCGGGCTTGACCTTGATGTGCGTGAAAGCACAGATCAAGGGTACGATAATGTGCGAGCCAACAAATCCAAACCAGAATTTGCTCGGAACACAACCTATATCATAGTCACGCGGTGCCTTTGAACGGGAAGCCGCATTACTCTTGTTTTCAGTCATTTCTCTACTCCTGCGACCATAATAGCGTGAGTATTATACATTAGTGGCAACGGGTTCATCAACCTCAACGCCTGAGGACTCCTTAAGCTCTCCGCCGTCTCTTATGACGATGACTTTTCCGTCCTCTGCGGCACTGCCCTGTGCAAGGAGTGCTTCAGGGTCTGTCGTCTCGACAGCATCGATGATCGCAAGGCGTCCGGGCTTGACGATTCCGTCGAGCAAAGCCTCCGAGAAACGGTCCTCGACCATTGATGTAATGACTCTCTTCAGAGGTCTTGCGCCGTACTGCGGATCGTAACCCTTCTTTGCGAGGAGCTCCTTGGCACTGTCGGTAAGCTCGATCTCCATGCCGAGGTCCTTGATCCTCTTGCCTACCTGCTTCATAAGAATGTCGACGATCTTAACGAGCGAATCCTTGCCGAGCATACGGAAGAAGATGATCTCATCAACACGGTTGACGAATTCGGGAGTAAAAGTCTTCTTGAGCTCGTCTATTACGACCTTCTTGGCTTCGTCATAAGACTTGCCGCCGTAGAGACCTTCTCTGGAGAGTTCGTCCTTATCGTTCTCATCAGCCATGGAAAAACCGATCTTGCGGCCTTCGCTGCCAACGAGCATTCTCGCGCCGATATTGGATGTCATTATGATTATCGTATTCCTGAAGTCGACCGTTCTGCCGTGGCCGTCAGTAAGACGTCCGTCATCTAATACCTGGAGCATCGTGTTGAATATCTCAGGATGTGCCTTCTCGATCTCATCGAAAAGAACAACAGAGTAAGGATGTCTTCTTACAGACTCCGTGAGCTGGCCGCCTTCATCGTAGCCTACATATCCCGGAGGCGCACCGATGAGTCTGGAGACATCGTGCTTCTCCATGTACTCGGACATGTCGATCCTGACAAGGGCGCTCTCGTTGCCGAACATTACCTCGGCAAGAGCCTTTGCAAGCTCAGTCTTACCGACACCTGTCGTACCCAAGAAAATGAATGTGCCCGAAGGTCTCTTCTCATCCTTAAGACCGAGTCTGCCGCGGCGGATAGCCTTGGCAATGGCATGGACTGCCTCGTCCTGGCCAACGACTCTTCTGGAGAGTTCAGCCTCAAGATTCTTAAGCTTGTCGGCATCAGATTCCGTGATCTTTGCAGTCGGAATGCCAGTCCATTTCGCGAGGACTACGGCAACATCATCAACTGTAAGCGTGCCTGTGAAGCCCTCATCGTCTGCCTTGACCTTATCCTGGAGAAGAGACAGTCTCTCATTGAGCTTTTCTTCCTCTTCCTTAAGGGTCTGGGCAGCCTCGAAGTCCTGTGTATCGACAGCAGCCTTCTTCTTTTCGATGACTTCCTGGATCTTCTTCTCGAGATCGTTCTTCGCCTTGGAATCAGCATAGTTGATCCTCTTTGCCGCAGCTGCCTCGTCTACGAGGTCGATAGCCTTATCGGGAAGGAATCTGTCGGAGACATATCTTGCGGAAAGTCTTACGGACTGCTCGAGAACATCATCGGGAATATGGATCTTGTGATGTTCTTCATACTTGGGGCGAAGTCCCTTCATGATTGCTATCGCATCCTCGATGGAAGGCTCTTCGACCATGACCTTCTGGAATCTTCTCTCTAAGGCGTGGTCCTTTTCGACGAACTTGGAATATTCATCAAGAGTCGTAGCGCCGATTATCTGGAGCTCGTTCTTGGTAAGGAGCGGCTTCATGATGTTTGCGGCATCCATTGAGCCTCCCTGGGATTCGCCTGCGCCTACGAGGGTGTGGATCTCATCGATGAACAGGATGACATTGGGATCAGCGACCGCCTCGTCGAGCATGCTCTTGATGCGCTCTTCGAATTCACCCCTGTACTTGGAGCCTGCGACCATGGAGCCCATCTCCATGCTGTAAACCACCTTGCCCTTGATGACATCAGGCACGTCGTTCTCGGCGATCTTGAGCGCAAGGCCTTCGGCGATAGCCGTCTTACCTACACCGGGGTCACCTACGAGGCAGGGATTGTTCTTCGTGCGGCGGATAAGGATCTGCATGACACGGGAGATCTCCTCCTCACGTCCGATGACGGGATCGATCTTGCCCTGCTTGGCGAGCTCAGTCAGATTCTTGCCGTACTTATCGAGCGTCTTGTGGCCTGATTTGCCGGCTGATCTTGCGGAAACTGCCCTTCTGGCCTTGGGCTCGGAAGGCTCGCCTGTGCCGCCCTCTGATTCTTCACCTGCTCCGAAGTAAGAATTGTTCTCTGCCCTTGCAGCTTCAGCCTGTTCGTTAAAGAGGTTGATCACGCTGCTCTTGATGCCTTCGATGTCTGCGCCGGCAGCCTCAAAACTGTTAAATATCTCCGGGTGATTGGACACTCTTCTGGACATGATAACGAAAAGGAGATGCTCGGGATTGACGGCGCCCTTAAAGCCTGTCCTTCTGGAAAGCTCGGATGCGTTCGCGAAGATCCTTCTGACATCGATCCTCAGATTTGCAAATGCCCTGTCCGCAAGCGTTTTAACAGCTGCGTCGTCGAGCTCGTAATCTCCGTTTATTCCCAGCTGCTCCAACAGGATGGACATGTCGGGAACGTTCTCCGTCAGCACTTCTTTTGCAGGCGTGTCTGTTACGCACAAAGCCGCGAAAAGAATAGTGTCACGGATAAGGGAAGTGTTCTTCTCTTCCGCAATGATGCTCGATACCGCGAGCACTTTAGCTGTATCTTCTGTGATTCTCATATTCCTTATTCCTCCGATTTCAATGTTCTTCTTATTCCGTCTGCCCTTATCTTCTGGGAAGTCGTAAGAGCGCTCGGGCTGTTCTTTCTCAAAGGAACGCCGGGCTCCCATAAAATATTCATTGTAAGTTTGTTGATCACATTCCATGAGCACTTGATATCGCCTGCATCATAGTAATCGTGATAAAGCCTGAGCCACCCCAAAGACTGGATAGCTTCGCTCCTGGAGATCTGCGCGCAATATCTCATTGTGCCGTAAGCCCTGCCGTAGATATCCTCCGACTGGTCCTTCTTGCTCGTTGCGATCTCTTCCCTGCAGGCTCTCTCAGCCTTGATAACGTCTGCTATGAGCATCTCTCCTCTTTTCAGGAGCTCGTCTTCGGTAACGCCCAGAGTGTTGACGCTCGCGATGATGTATACGTTGGAGTCAGCAAGTTCGCCTCTCTCGGCAAACGGGTAGATCGTCCACTCGTACTGTCCGACACGCTGTGTCAGCGCCGCGATTCCTCCCTCGGTCTTTGAGATCGCAGGAAGAGCGACCGTGTAAAGTATCTTAAGTCCCGTGCCGGCGAGTCTTACGTTTGACGTAAGGAATCCGTACTTATCCGAATATGCGATATCGAGCTTGCTCTCGAGATCCATTACCGTCTTTTCAGCTGTCTTATAAACGCTTATATCGTGGCCTGCTGCCTGGGCTCTTACGGTGATGTGCTCACCGCTGCCTACGGCGATGCTGAGACTTGCATTATCGTTGTAGTAGAAAGCTTTCCGCTCGGCGCCTGCCATCTGGCTGCCTTCACGGCCCAATACCTGAAGTCTGATGAGCCTGATCGCAGTATCCTTGTCGAGCTCGGATGCCGGACCGCCCGTAAATATATCCTTATCGACCGCATCGCCGATCGTGTTTAGCAGGCTCTGGCACTCTTTGTCATCCAGACGGGGCATGAAATTGTAACCCTTGATGTTGCGGACAATGCATGCCTTTGTGGAGAGAACTACGTCGTTGTCTCTGCCTTTCTCCTCATACCACTCAGCCATTGTTCTCACCTTCCTTTCTGCCCTTGAGCTCATCTCTGAGCTTGGATGCGAGCCTGTATTCCTCAGCCTCGGCAGCGATCTTTATGCCTTTCTCAAGGTCCTCGTCAGAGAGCATTCCGAGGTCTGCCTTCATGAGCTTGTCGACTGTAAGTCCGCTCTTCTCAGCCTTTGCTTCAGGTGCGCTCTCCGTTTTTTCCTTTTCTTTGCCGGAAGTCTCAGATCCGGCCTTCTGTGTCTTAGCTTCAACCGCTTTCTTAGAGGGCTTTGGTGTCTGAAGCACAGCTTGGGTCTCAGCGTCGGTAGCTGCAGTCCTGCCCGGCAGACGACCTGCATACTCGCTGTTGCCCTGCTGCTTGAACATCTCTCTTACGATATTGTCATTAAAAGTGTTGTAGCACTCGATGCATCCTACACGTCCTTCATTCTCGAATTCCCTTAAAGTCATTCCGCACTTCGGGCATGTCAGTGTGCTGTTGCCGAAGTCGAGCTCGCTCATCTGCATGAGCGTGGATGCTATCTCGTCCAATGGCGCGAAAGGATTTCCCATGATGTCCGACGGATCTCTTAAGAATCTGTCGTAGCCCATTGTCCTCGCGCAGTTCTCGCAGTAAGTAATACCGTTTATCTTTATTATCCTGTTGGTAAGTTCTTTACCGCATCTTTCACATCTCATATGCTTTTCTCCTTTTCTATCCCTTTTTATGTGACCATAAGTCCCAGCAAAGCGTGCTTGAAGATATCCGCTCTCAAGACCGCCCTTATATCCGAATCAACTCTTGCGAGCGCCCTGTCGGATACGGCCGCCATTATCGCCGTACCTTCCTTGGAAGTCATGGCACCGACGGTAACCGCATTGGTCAGAAGATTTTTTGCCTGCTGCTGTGACAGATCGTCACCGACACTGTCGATTATCGACTTGAGATACTCAGCAGGGCCCACGTGGCTTACACGTGTGATCGTGATCTGTCCGCCGCCGCCTCTTCTGCTCTCGACTATATATCCGCTTCCGCCCGAAAATCTGGTGGATAACACATACGTGATCTGCGACGGTACGCAATTTGCCTGCTCAGCCAACTGACTTCTGCAGATAGTTGCAGTTCCGTCATTCTCTTCGACCATCTCCTTGATCATCTGTTCAATTACATCGACCAGTCTAGCCACAAGCTTGTCCTCCTTCCGGTTTTCCGATTTGCCTTTTCTTGACTTTGACTTTGACTTTCTTTGACCATTATAAACCGAACCTGACTTTTGTCAACAGGAAAATGAGGTTTTCGGGAAAATCAATTGCAGTGATTTTGCTTAATCAACAGACTCAATACGATAGACTGAGACTCCGTCGTTCTGGTATTCCAGGACACCGGTAACTTTGACATTGTAATGTACGCGTATATACAACGAAACGATCTTAATATAATAATCACCGAGCTCAACAGGCATGACCAGCCTGATGGTATCGCTGTCGACACAGTCTATCCACGGATTCTCCGAAAAAGTGCAATAGGACTTATTCTCCAATCCCGGGACAGTTATACCGCTGTCCCATCCTCCCATATAGAAATACCCGTTCATTTCACTGTCTTTCGGCAATTGACAGATATTTCTCGTTACATCCATGCCTGTAGCTTTGGGGTGGATCATATATTGGTAACCGCTGTTTTGACTAATAGCATCGTTCAGCCAGTCACATCTTGAAGTCTGATACTCTTTTTCGGCTTCGCACAGATTGACCGGGAAATAGCCTGCAATAAAAACAGCAACTATCAATACGACAGGCATAACTATGCGCGTCAATAAAGTCTTTATGTTTCCTTTTTTACCGGATATGGAAATCTTATTTAAATAGATTAACGACAGCATAAGAGCAAAATATATTCCGAAATCAACTCTGTGCAGGGAATATCTGCCGTTACTTATCATATACAGCTGGATGAAAACAAAACTGCAGAATAATAACGGAACATAAAGCTTTCGCTTTGACAGCAGTAATATGACGATCGCCGCGGCCAACGATATGAGCAGCATCGGCTCCCCGATCAGCGCGTCAGAGATATACTCGGCAAATAAAGCGCCTGCAGATTTTCCGGAAAGCGACTGGGGATCCACTTCGACCTTGCCGCTAAGTTCTTCAAGTCTGTCGGGAGTAAACACTTCCGGGTCATTATGCATCCAGTTCGTTGCCATCAGCAGTTCTGAATAAGCTTCATCCTTGCTGTCGAACTCATAATCATAATCCGTAAGCTGCGCTCTGTAAGAATTGTATTTTAAGAACTCCTTTGCCCCCGGAGTTTTGTTATTAATGGCCGCGCCCGCTGCATAACAAAGCAATGTCAAACAAACAGCAACCGCGGGGATAATTATAAATGTCTTGATCCTGGATTTCTGATTCTTAAATACATCGATCAGCTCAAATAAATATACGAAGAACAAAAACGGACATACCATTATCAGTGATTCAAAACGGACCATGCTTCCAATAATGATAAGTCCGATACTGACCGCCATCATTACCTTGTTTTTCCGTTCTTCACGTAACGCGTACAACAGTCCGATAATCCCGGCAACAGAAGCTATAGCAGCTGTTTTTGTGAACTGGACAAAATAAAGTGTCTCTAAAGAAGCAGTAATAACAACCGCGCTTATACCAATACCGGTCTTGTTAAATCTTCCGATAAATGACCTCGAAAGAATAAACATCGAGGTAAGGCACACTGCATAGTGCATCACAAAATACCAGTTTATCTGCGGGATAACGGTAACCAGGGCAAGAAGTATTATGCCCAGGATCCTGTTGAGAAACACGAGATAAGACGTCCCGCTTTCTCCGGGAA
>JAEEGK010005451.1_pt1 | contig 30759 bp, 19 predicted proteins | sample 8958771 | NCBI WGS metagenome assembly JAEEGK01 (sample SAMN16246547, study PRJNA631951) | gut metagenome | biome: gut microbiome; feature: rumen; material: SC-attached | host: Bos | place: Iran: Karaj | collected 2018-10
CAGAATCTGATAGGGGTCGGTGTCGTTACCCACCTGGGCATAACCGGCGCGCACCTTACCGAATTCGATGACATTCTTCAGTTCTGGCGACAGCAGTTCGGAGAAGATAAAGCTGCCGGTCACAGAAGGATAGAAATAGGTGTTGTTGTTCTTGGGCAGGGTGGAAGACTGGTCCATACGGATGGTTCCGTCCAGGAACAGCATGTTTTTCCAGCCCAGACCCACATTGGCAAACACCGAGTTGATGGCCTTGTTACGCTGATAATTGTATCCTTCGGCCGGAGAGATGGAATTCTTGAGGTTGTAGAAACCGGCGATGGACAGGCCGTTCACGCTGTCACCCTCTACATATTCGTAGTGGTTGCGCATGAGGTTGGCACCGGCCAGGGCGTTCACGGAGAAGTCGTTGAACAGCTGGTTGTAGGTGAGCAGGAACTCGTGGTTGAGTTCGTACTGCTGCCGGGCGATTTCCGTATATTTGGACTGTTCCTGGGAACCTACGGCATTGCGCTCGTACTGCTTGTCCACAAAGAAGTCCAGGTTGGCCTTGTACTGGAATTTCAGGGAAGGCAGAATCTGGTAAGAGGCACCCAGGTTGCCGTAGATACGGTTACGGGTATCGTTTTGGTAGCACATGTAGCGGCTCCAGTAGGGGTTGTTGGAATAAGCGGGGGTAGGATCATCCCAGTTGGAACGGTTCCAGGAAGCCTGCGTTCCGTCGGGGAACATGTACATGTCCTTGGCCTGCTTCATATCCAGTTCACGGTGACCCCACTGGACAAACTTAACCAGTACGTTGTTGTCTCCGTAACCAATTTCGGAACGGCCCGTGGTGCTCTGGTTCAGGTAGTTGACATTGGCCGACACTTCCAGTTTGCGGTCCGGGCTGAATGCCTGGGCGCTCACGTTCAGGATGTTCTTTTCCTGCTTGCTGTTGGGAAGGTAGCCCTTCAGTTCGCTGTTGGTATAGGAAATACGGGTGGCGCTGCGGGCCGAAGACTGGGAGATGGCAAAGTTGTTGACCACGGAAATACCGGTCTCGAAGAAGGAATCGACATCGTTGTCGGGTGCCTTCCACTCGCTGGTGGTAGGATTTCCCTTCTTGCCGCCGGCTTCCCACTTGGCCAGGTCGTACCAGGAGAGTACCTGCTGTCCGTCATACTTGGGACCCCAGCTCTCGTCGGTGGCATAATCCGGATACAGGTATTCCTTTCCGTTGATTTCTATCGTGTCGAATTCGTCGGCATAACCACCGCCGTAGAGTCTCTGCAGTTTGGGGAGTTTGTTCACCCTTTCGAAGCCCAGGGTGGAGGAGAAAGACACGCCGTAGCCGTTGTTATTGGTACCGGCGTTGCCCTTCTTGGTGGTAATCATCACCACACCGTTGTTGGCGCGGGAACCATACAGGGCCGATGCACTGGCACCCTTCAGGACGGAGATGCTGGCAATGTCGTCCGGGCTGATATCGTTCACCAGGTTACCGTAGTCGAATCCACCGCCGCCGCGGGCCGCTTCCGTGGTATTGAAGTCCTTACCCTCGATGGGTACACCGTCAATCACAAACAGCGGCTGGTTGTTGCCGGACAGGGAACTTACACCCCGGAGGAGGATCTTGGAGGAACCGCCCATGGAACCGGTACTGGAGGTAATCTGCAAACCGGCAATCTTTCCCTGGAGGGCATTCACGGGGTTGTTCAAACCGCCGCGGGCCTTGACCATCTCGTCGCCGCCCACTTCCGTGACAGCGTAACCCAGGGCTTTCTTTTCGCGGGAAATACCCATGGCGGTCACCACCACTTCGTTCAAATACTCGGCATCGGCTTCCATCACGACAGAAACGTTGGAAGCGGCCTGGACTTCCTGGGTCTTCATGCCCATAAAGGCAATGACCAGGGTTCCGTTGGCGGGAACATTCTCGAGGACAAATTGTCCTTCACCGTCGGTAAGTTGACCGTTTGTGGTACCCTTCACGAGGACATAGGCACCCACGACCGGTTCGCTATCCGTTGACGTTACCTTACCTTTCACGGTAAGGGTTTGCGCCAGAGCACTCATGCTAAAGAGCGCTAACAGGCACACCATGAATAGTTTAAGTCTTTTCATAGGTGAAAATACTGAAAAATTAAATATGGATACAAATGTTGGTTTGCATCAGGATACACTACTTATTTCGGCTCATAAAAACAAAGCCGCATGCAATTATGAATATTTTTATTCAAAAATGCAAGCGGCGAAAAAGTGCCTTAGACTGCTATACAGTAAGGATTTTCTATGTTTTTAATAATTTTTTAGCAAAATTTAGCAAATACTGGCTATCAAATAGAAAATTTGCGGGTAGTGAATTTTAAAAATTATTATGATAGAAATTTTTTACAAAAATCGTTTTAACGATGCATTACCACAGAAAATTGTTGAACGGATAGCGTCCGGCGTGGATTTCGGCCACAATTTTATAGAGGTCGTTCCTTAGTTTTTCGATACCTATTTTCTGGATGGCCGATATGAAGATGCAAGGCGTCTTCTCCTGGGCAATCCAGCTGTTCTTGAGTTCTTCCAGCGTCCGGTGCATGGGCTGCTTGGGTTCCAGTGAGAACTCGTCGTAGGGAACGGGTTCGTAGGCATCCACCTTGTTGAATACCACATAGACGGGTTTGTTTCCCGCGCCGATATCCTGCAGGGTCTTCTCCACCACGGCCATCTGTTCCTCGAAGTCCGGATGGGAGATATCCACTACGTGCACCAGGACATCGGCCTCGCGCACCTCGTCCAGGGTACTTTTGAAGGCTTCCACCAGCTGGGTGGGGAGTTTGCGGATGAAGCCCACCGTGTCGCTCAGCAGGAAGGGAACGTTTTCAATGACCACCTTCCGCACCGTGGTGTCCAGCGTGGCGAAGAGTTTATTCTCGGCAAAGACGTCGCTCTTGGCCAGCAGGTTCATGAGCGTGCTCTTGCCCACATTGGTATAGCCCACCAGCGCCAGGCGCACCAGGGAACCGCGGTTACTGCGCTGGGTGGCCATCTGCTTGTCCACCTTCTTGAGGTCTTCCTTCAGCTTGGAGATGCGCTGCTTTACGATTCGGCGGTCAATTTCGATCTGGGTTTCACCCATACCGCCGCGCGTTCCCATGCCGCCCCGCTGCCGTTCCAGGTGGGTCCACATGCCCGCCAGGCGCGGAAGCATGTACTGGTAATGGGCCAGTTCCACCTGCATCTTGGCATAGGAGGTCTTGGCCCGCTGGGCAAAAATCTCCAGAATGAGGCTGGTACGGTCTATGACGTCGCTGCAGGCAATCACTTTCTCGATATTGCGCTGCTGCATGCCCGTGAGTTCATCATCGAAGATGACGTACTCAATCTCATTGTCCAGACAGTACTGCTTGATTTCTTCCAGTTTTCCCGGGCCGATGTAGGTGGCCTTGTCGGGCCGGTCCATGCGCTGGGTGAAGAACTTGTCACCCACCGCTCCGGCCGTAGTGGCCAGGAACTGCAATTCGTCCAGATATTCCTTTACCTTCCGTTCGCCGCCTTTTTCCAGCACAACGCCCACAAAGACAGCCTTGTTTGTCTTGAATTCACTCATACAGTGCAAAGGTAGTCAATTCCGTGAATATTCTGGATAATCTGCGGGCAAAGTCGAGCCATACCGCTTATTCAAAGTACTGCAGGGTGCGGAGCATTTCGAAAATAAGGTCGACATACTGGCTGGAGGTGGGGTTCCAGCGGAAGCCCAGGCGGTGCAGGACCTGCATGGAGAAGACGGTGGAGGGGAGGGTTTCCACGCCTTCCTGCTCGGAGGCCGATTGCTGGTAGGCTACCAGCGGTGCCAGGATGCGGGCCATGCCGGGCTTGGCCTGGGCCTCTTTCATGAGCTTGAGGAAGTCTTCGTTTTCCAGGTAATCGAGCGGAACGCCGTCAATCTTGTCCAGGCGGGTGATGACGTCGTCCATGGGCACGAAATGGTTGTTGGAAACGTGGAATACGCAGTTCTCCAGGGGCGTATGGGCAAGCAGCACCATGGCCCGGGCCGATTCGTCGATGGGGGAGAACTCCATCTGGCCCTCCAGCAGGCTGTAGGGGCAGGCGCCCAGCAGTTTCAGGGCCTTGAGCCGGCCCATGGAGGCGTTGGCGTTCATGTTCACCTGGAATTCGCCGTCTTCGGCACGGGGCGACAGGTTGCCGGCCCGCAGGATCTTGGCGCGGAGTTTTCCTTCCACCATCTGCTGCAGGATGTGCCGTTCGGCCAGGAACTTGGAATGGACATACTGGTTGTCGGTGAGCTGTCCGAAGAACAGGCTTTGTTCCGTGAGCGTATCCGGGACCTTGCCGGGCGTGAGACCGCCCACGCTTTCGGTGGAGACATGCACGAGATAGGCGCCGTTCTTTTCGCAGAAGGCTACCAGGTTCTTCACGCCGCCATAATTGATATCCTCAATGTCCGTACCCTGTGAGAAGTGCTTAACATTGGCCGCGCAGTTGAACACGGTATCGATCTGCTGCAGGGGTTCCAGCGTTTCCGGCTTGGTGATATCGCCTTCCACGATGTGGATACGGCTCCCGAAGAGCCGGCGATAATCCTTTTCGAAGTAGTACACCATCATCTCCTTCAGGCGGCGTTCCGGCGTGATCTGGCCCTTGCCGCGCAGCAGACACCAGATCTGGGTTTCTTCCCCGGTGCGCTCCAGCAGTTCCTTGAGTACGTGAACCCCCAGGAAGCCCGTGGCACCCGTGAGGAGGATATGGGTTCCCAACTTCATGCGCTCTCCGCTGGCAAATGCTTCCAAGGTATTGCCTTTCAGGAGTTTGTCAATGTCGGTATAGTCGTATTCCGTAATGTTGCTGTCCTGGTCGGCCGGGGTCTGGCCGCCATGCAGGAAGGCGGCGAGGGAACGGGCCGAAGGATGGGAGAAGACGTCGGAATAGGCAAAGTGGAGCCCCTTCTTGTCGGCGCTTACGAGCACGTTGGTGACCATGAGGGAGGTGCCGCCCAGGTCGAAGAAGGAGTCGGTGGCACCCACTTTTTCCACACCCAGGATCTGGGCGAAGATCTCGCAAAGCGCCTTTTCGCTTTCTCCCACCGGGGCTACATAGTCTTCCATGGCCGAGGGCGTTGCAGGAGGCAGGGCCTTGCGGTCCACTTTCTGGTTCACATTCAGGGGAATGACATCCAGCTGTATCCAGGCGGCCGGTACCATGTAGGGCGGCTTGCGCTCCCGGATGTAATCGGCCGCGGCCTTGGTGTCCAGCTTGCCTTCCTGCATCACCACGTAGGCGGCCAGGTATTTGCCGCCGGACGGGGCGTCGAACGCCTGGACCGTCACGTCTTTCACGCCGGGCATTTCGCGCAGCACGGCTTCCACTTCCTTCAGCTCGATCCGGAAGCCCCGGATCTTCACCTGGGAGTCCTTCCGGCCCACGAATTCGATGTTGCCGTCGGCCCGGTAGCGCACGATGTCGCCGGAGCGGTAGGCGCGCATCCCCGGGCAGAAGGGATTGTCAATGAAGCATTCGGCCGTCTTGTCGGGGCGGTTCAGGTATCCCCGGCCCACGCCGGCGCCGGCAATGATCAGCTCGCCGGCCGCGCCCACGGGCAGACGCCGCAGCTGCGGGTCCGTCACATAGAGCAGGACATTGCTCAGCGGATGGCCGATGGGGATGTTTTCCTCCCGCTCCAGCACATGGAAAACCGTGGAGAAGATGGTACATTCCGTGGGGCCGTATCCGTTGTAGAAGGCATAGGAGGGCGGCGGCATGGAGATGAGTTTCTCGCCGCCCACGGACAAATGCCTGAGGGAAGGATTGTCGGGGAAATTCCGGGCATACATCACACCCACCTGGGTGGTCATGAAACTGTGCGTAACCCCGTTTTCCGTGAGGAAGCGGTCCAGGGCGCCCAGGTCGTGCCGGACGTCTTCCGGGATAATGCAGACGCAGGCGCCGCAGGTGAGGGCGGGGTACTGGTCCATCATGTTGGCGTCGAAGCCGTAGCTGGCAAAGGCGGCCACCTTGTCTCCGGTCTTGAGGCCGTAATAGTCCTGATACCAGGCGCAGAAGTTCACCAGGTTGCGCTGCTCCAGCATCACGCCCTTGGGGGTGCCGGTGGAGCCGGAGGTGTAGAGCAGGATGAAGAGGCTTTCCGGCTTGGGAGAGATGTCCGTCATGCCCGGCAGCGACCGGGCATCTTCCAGTTCCTCGGTGGTGAGCACCGGTCCCTGGTAGTCCCGGATGAGCGGCAGGAGCTCCTTGTCGGCAATCAGGAGCTTGGCGCCGGCATCCTGGATCATGAAATTCAGGCGCTCCGGCGGGTAGGACGGATCCAGCGGCTGATAGGCGCAGCCGGCCTTCATGGCCGCCAGGGAGGCCTTGGTCATCCAGCTGTTGCGGCCGATGAGGACAGACACCACATCCTCCTCCCGGAGGCCGAAGTCCCGGATCCGAAGGGCCAGGACGTCGGTGATGCCGTCCAGCTGCCGATAGCTGAGGGTTTTGCCCTCAAAGAGCACGGCGGGGGCATCCGGCGTGGCCTGGGCCTGTTTGCGGAACAGGGAAACCACGGTTTCGTTCTGGTCAACCGGCTGTGTGTAGTGGTTGAAGCCGTCCAGCTGCTTCAGCCCTTCTCCGTCCACCAGGGGAATCTCCGAGACAAGGGCGTCCTGCAGGAGGCCGCGGCTCACGGTTTCCAGGGTATCGGCAAAACTTTTCACCAGCGCCTCGCTGAAGAGACTGTCGTCGTAGGCCAGGGCAAACTCGGGCTTTTCTTCCGTCCCTTCCACAAAGATACTGAGCGGGAACTTGGGCGTATCCTGTGTAATCAATTCGTCCTCAAGTACTTTTCCCTTAATCTTGTATTGCTCCACCAGCCCTACCTGGTAGGCCAGCATCACCGCCGGATGGAAATCGTAGGCCGATGACAGCCGGGCGAAGGGGTAGTTCTGGAAGGAAAGGGCGGTGGAGAAGTTCTTGTCGGTTTCCTGCAGGAAGGCGTCGATCCGCTGCCCTTCCACGCTGCCGGCCAGCGCCAGCGTATTCACGAACATGCCGAACGTGTCGGACGTGCGCATGTCGCTGCGGCCGTTGGCCACCGTGCACATATATACCTTTTTCTGGGCGCAGAAGGCACTCACGGTGACCAAGGTGGCTCCCAGGAAATAACTGGCCGGCGAGATGCCCAGCGCCCGGCACCGGGCCGATACATCGGCCTGGATGGGTTTCCGGATCCAGACCTCGTGTCCCACGGTCCCCTCTTCCGGCTTCTTGTCCGGAATGAGGCCCGTTTCCTGTTCGTAGCCTTCCATCTGGCTGGCGAAGAAGGCTTCGGCCTCCCGGAAGGCGGGACTCTCCTGGAACGCTTTCTGGTCGCGGGCATAGTGGAAGTATGAATAGCTCTCCTGCTTGGGAGCGTTTCCTTCCAGAGCCGCCGTGAGTTCCGACAGGAACACGTCATAGGACCGGCCGTCGAACACCAGGTGGTGGATATCGGCCAGCAGGCGCAGCCTGCCCTTCATTTCCACCAGGGTCATGCGGTACAGGGGACCCTGGGACAAGTCGAAGGGCTGCATGAGGGAATCCTTCATCTCCAGGAAGGCTTTTTCGTCCTTCACCTGCACCAGCGGGATGTCCTGGTCGGGCGTTCCGGGAATCAGGTAGGCTTTCCCGTCGCGCTGCTCGAAGTGGCCGGCCAGCACCGGATGGGCTTCCAGGATGGCCTGCAGCGCATCCAGTACCGCGGGGGCCGATGTCCCTTCGGGGAAGGACAGCACGAAAGGCAGGTTGTAGGCCGTGGAGGACGGGTTCTTGAGGCAGTCGAAGTACAGGCCCATCTGCTGGAATGTGAGTTCGCAGGGCGCATCTTCGTCGCTTTCCTCCTGGGCTTCGGGGGCCTGTGCGCCGGAGAGCAGGCGCTTGAGCACTTCGTTTTCGATGCTTTGCAGGCTGGCCGTCTTCACGAAGCTGTTCATATCGGCCTCCCAGCCGTAGCGTTTGTAGATTTCGGTGGCCAGGCGCAGGGCGCTGATCGAGGACATGCCGCAGTAGTAGAGCGTATCCGTGAGGCCGAAGCCGTCGATGCCGGTGCTTTCCCGGATGATCCCGGCCAGGGTTTCTTCCAGCATGTTGAGGGGCGCCGCCTGCTCGTTCCGGGGCTTCTTCCGCGTCTGGGGTTCCGGTTTGGGCAGGGCCTTCACGTCCACTTTCTGGTTCACGTTGAGCGGGATGGCGTCAATCTGCAGGGTGACGGCCGGCACCATGTACGGGGGCTTGCGGTCGGCAATAAAGGCGTTCAGGGCCTCTATATCCACGGTTTCCCCGCTCACGATGTAGGCGGCCAGGAACTTTCCGGCGCCCGCGGCGGCTTCGTCGAAGGCCTGTACGGTGACATCCTTGATGCCGGGATATTCGCGGATGACGGCTTCCACTTCCTTGAGTTCGATGCGGAAGCCGCGGATCTTCACCTGTCCGTCCTTCCGTCCCACGAACTCAATCTTGCCGTCCTCGCGCACGCGGACAATATCTCCGGTCCGGTACACCCGGGCATAATCGGGGTCCTTTTCAAAGGGATTTTCTATGAAGACCTCGGCCGTTTTGTCGGGCCGGTTCAGGTAACCCAGGCCCACCTGTGCGCCGGCAATCCAGAGTTCGCCGCTTTCTCCCTGCGAGACCTGCTTCCCGTCTTTGACCACATAGGTGTGGATCTGGGGCAGCGGCCGCCCGATGGGGATGTTCTCTTCCTGGACCTTCACTTCTTCGGCCACCACGTAACAGATGGTTTCCGTGGGGCCGTAGCAGTTGAACAGCCGGTAGTGCGGCAGCGGGAAAGAGGACATTTTCTCGCCGCCCGTGTACATCACCTTGAGCCCCTTGCAATCCGGGTAGTTGATGGCAAACTGGGTGGCCACCTGGGTGGTCATGAAACAGCAGGTGATTCCATTCTCCTCGAAGTAGGCGTGCAGGGCGGGGAGGTTGAGCCGCAGGCGCTCGGGAATCACATACAGGGTGGCACCGCTGATGAGGGAACTGTAGAGGTCGGCCACAAAGGCGTCGAAACCAAAACTGGCATAGGCGGTCATGCGGGTGTCCGTGTCAATCCCTACCAGGTCCCGGTGGTGGCTGCAAAACGCGTAAACATTGCGGTGTGTGATCATGCAGCCCTTGGGTGTGCCGGTGGTGCCGCTGGTGTACAGGAGGATAAACAGGTCGTCGGGCTGGGGACAGCCCTTGGGCGTTCCCAGCGGCAGTTTATGGAGGTGCTTGGTCTTCAGGACGGGTCCCTGATAGTCTTTCAGGATAGGGAGCAGGTCCTCATCGGCGATGAGGATCTGGGCGTTGGCATCCTGCATCATGAAGAGCAGGCGCTCCGGAGGGTAGGACGGGTCCAGCGGCAGATAGGCGCAGCCGGCCTTGAGCGCACCCAGCGGCGCGGTCATCATGTGCTCGTTGCGGCCCAGCATGATGCCTACCACGCTGCCGGCCGGTACGTGGGCTTCCAGGTACACAGCCAGGGCGTCGGATAACTGATCTGCCTGCCGATAGCTCAACTGAAGATTTTCATAGACCAGGGCAACATGGTCCGGATGGCTTTCTACGTTTTTCCTAAAAGCATCCAGGACGGTGTTCGGGGATGTTTTTGTCATGGTTTTAGTGTTTGGTTATGACAAATATATGGTTTTCGTTTGAATTTTTACTGAGTAATCTCTATTTTTGTCTTTGAATCTAAGGTATTTTAATCATTGGATACCACGAGAAAGAGTTGGACGTCCCGGGTGGGGATTATCGTGATTGCCGCCTTGCTGGTGGAAATCATCTCCGTGGTACAATACCAGCGGGCCCGCCGCATGCTGGAACAGGAGATGGCTTTCCGTTCGCGCATCGTGCTTTCCAGCATTACCAAGGATATCACCCATGTGTTGGACCTGACAGAAGCCACCATGCGGGAGAACTTGTGGTATATCCAGCACAATCTGATGCATCCCGACTCGGCATCGGCCTCCTTGTTCCGGCTCATTGACAACAATCCCAATGTGGTGGGCGGCTGCCTGGCCTTCGTGCCGGATTACTATCCCGGCAAAGGCCGGTATTTCGAGCCCTACGCCAAAAAAGAGGACGGGCGCATCATCCTGGATCAGATTGCCGGCCCGGAACACGACTATGCGTCCAACCCCGCCTTCCGCCAGGTGGTGGAAAGCGGCGAACCGCTGTGGTCGGACCCTTACCGCTTCGGGCCAGACTCCGTGAGCCTGGCTACCTATTCCTATCCGGTCTTTGACGGGCAGGGGCGCATGGCCGCGGTGTGCGGACTGGATATTGACCTTTCCTGGCTGGGAGACGCCTTGAACGCCAATCAATTCTTCCCCTCCTCCTTCGGCCTGCTCCTTACACAGGACGGCCGCATGGTAGCCGGTCCTTCCGAGCAACGGATTGCCTCGGAGGCGGTGCGGCACGCCGTGGATATTCTCCAGAGCGATTCGCCGGCATCGGCCGATAAGAAACTGGTGGTGCGGCGCCACGCCATGAACCGTCCCCCGTACTGGCAGGTGGCCCAGATTCACCGCTACAAGGACGTGTTTTCCCGCATCCGGAAAATGCGCCTGCAGCACTTGGCGATGATCCTGCTGGGTTTTGCCATCCTGGTCTTCATGATCGAGCGCTATGCCCGCAACGAAAAGAATCTGCGGCTGGCCTCGGAGGAGCAGGCCCGTATCGCCGGTGAACTGGAAGTGGCCCGGAAAATCCAGCGGGAGATGCTTCCTACGCGTTTTCCGTCCTTCGTTTACGGATCCCTGGAGCCGGCGCGCGAGGTGGGCGGAGACCTCTTCGATTTCTTTGTCCGCGATGGGAAACTCTTTTTCTGCATTGGCGACGTGAGCGGAAAAGGCGTTCCTTCGGCCATGCTCATGAGCGTGATCCATTCCTTGTTCCGCATGACCTCGCAAAAGCAGGAAAGCCCCGCCCGCATCCTCCAGGCCCTGAATATCGAACTTTGCCGCAACAATGACAGCAATATGTTCGTGACCTTTTTCGTGGGCTGCCTGGACCTTTATACCGGCCAGGTGCGCTACAGCAACGCCGGTCACGACAAGCCTTTTCTGCTCTCGGACGATATCACCCTCCTGCCCACCCAGGCGAACCTCCCGCTGGGCGTTTTTGCCGACACTTCCTTCGGGGAACAGGCGCTCACGATGTCGCCGGGGAGCATCCTCCTTCTGTACACGGACGGCCTGACGGAGGCCAAGAATCCGGAGCGGAAAGCCTTCGGCCGGGATGGCGTACAGGCCGTGCTGCAAGCCGGCGACGGCTTTCGCGACAAGACGCTGGAAACGCTGGTATCGGCCCTGTCGGAGGGCGCCCACCGCTTTGCCGGCGACGCCCCGCAGAGCGATGACCTGACCATGCTGGCCATCCGTTTCGCGCCCGATCCGGACATGCTGCGCGAGCAGATCTGCCTCACCAATGAGGAAAGCGAAGTGGTTCGGCTGAGTGCTTTTTTCAAAGACTTCTGCGCCAAACTCTCCCTGGACAGGAAGATTGCCATGGGGCTGCGTCTGGCCCTGGAAGAGACCGTTGTGAACGTGATTAACTATGCCTATCCCGAAGGAACCCGGGGCAGCGTGACCGTTCATGCCGACAGCAACCGCCGCGAAGTGCGCTTTACCGTGCTGGACGGCGGAATCCCCTTCGACCCCACCACCGTGCTGGAGGCCGATACCACCCTGGATGCCCAGGACCGGCCCATCGGCGGACTGGGGGTCCATCTCACGCGCAAACTCGTGGACCGCGTTTCCTACGAGCGGCGCGACGGACAGAATATTTTAATCTTAACCAAATCCATAGTATGAAAACGACAATTGAAGAAGTTGACGGTAAAATCGTCGCCACCCTCGTGGGTGAACTCGATACCGCGGCCGCCCAGGAAACGGAAATGGCCCTCCAGCCCCTGCTGCAGTGCGAAGGAAAAGATATCATCATCGATTGCACCGACCTGGAATATATCGCATCCAGCGGTCTCCGTATCCTGCTCAGTATCTTGAAACAAGCCAAGATCGTGGGCTCCCGCGTGGTGCTCAAGAACGTGAACGAGGTGGTTTACGACGTCCTGAGTCTGACGGGTTTTGTTTCGATTTTTGAATTCGTGAAAGCGTAAGCATGGTTACCTATTTTACACAAGACATTCCTTTTACTTTCAAAGGCCGGAGACTCACCTCCCGCTGGCTCAAAGCTGTGGCCGAGGGGGAAGGCAAGCAGTTGGGAGATATTGCAATAATATTCTGTTCCGATAATTATTTATTGGATGTTAATAAAAAGTTTCTGCAACATAATTATTATACCGATATCATTACCTTCGATTACTGCGAGGGGAACCGCCTATCCGGAGACCTCTTCATCAGCGTGGATTCCGTGCGCCTGAACGCGGCCGAATACGGCAGCAGCTTTGAGGACGAACTGAACCGGGTCATCGTACATGGCCTTCTTCACCTCATGGGCTACGACGATCATTCCGATGAGGACATTACGCAGATGCGGGCCAAGGAGAACGCTTGCCTGCAGCTTAGACTGGAAATATGAACGGAGCGTACGATATCATTGTAGCGGGGGGAGGACATGCCGGCTGTGAAGCGGCATTGGCGGCGGCCCGCCTGGGTTCCCGGGTGTTGCTGCTCACGCCCGATCTGAGCGGCCTGGCCAAGATGAGTTGCAACCCCGCCGTGGGCGGCATTGCCAAGGGCCAGATTGTCCGGGAGATTGACGCACTGGGCGGAGGCATGGGTCTGGTCACGGACGCGTCCACCTTGCAGTTCCGGCTGCTCAACCGTTCGAAGGGACCGGCCATGTGGAGTCCGCGCGCCCAATGCGACAAACAGCGTTTTTCGGCCAACTGGCTCTCTTTGCTTTTAAGTTGTTCTAATTTAAGCATTTACGCCGATTTTGCCGCGGAAATACTCTTTGAGAATGAAAAAATTACCGGCGTTCGTACCGTTACCGGGGCAATTTTCTCCTGTCAAGCCCTTGTTTTGACGGCCGGCACCTTCCTGAACGGGAAGATGTACATTGGCCAGCACAGCTTCGAAGGGGGGCGCATTGGTGAGAAAGCCTCGTATGGAATTACGGAGCAGCTGGCCGCTATGGGAGTTCCCACGGCGCGGATGAAGACGGGCACCCCGCCGCGCATCGACGGGCGTTCCCTGGATTTCTCCCGCTTGCCCATTCAGGAGGGAGATCCGGCCCCGGCCCGTTTTTCTTTCCTGGATATTCCCTCTGCCGTGCAGGACGGGACGCCGCAGATGCATTGCTACCTGCTGCATACCAACCCCCGCGTGCATGAGATTCTGCATACCGGCTTTGACCGCTCTCCCCTTTTTACCGGCCGCATCCAGGGCAAGGGACCGCGCTATTGTCCCAGCATCGAAGACAAGCTGCGCACCTTCTCCGACAAGGACTCTCATCAGCTTTTCCTAGAGCCGGAGGGCCGCCAGTCGCCGGAATGGTACCTGCAGGGATTCTCTTCTTCCCTGCCGCTCGAAGTGCAGCTGGAGGCCATGCGGGCCATCGAGGGCTTGGAAAACGCCGTCATTTTCAAACCGGCCTACGCCGTGGAATATGACTATTTCGATCCTCAGTTCCTGCATTATTCGCTGGAGTCCCGGGTGATTCCCCGGCTCTTCCTGGCGGGCCAGGTGAACGGTACGACCGGCTATGAGGAAGCGGCCGCGCAGGGGATTATGGCAGGTATCAACGCCCATCTGGCGCTCCACGAAAAGGAGCCGCTGGTGCTGCGTCGCGACCAGGCCTATATTGGCGTACTCATCGACGACCTTATAAATAAGGGCGTGGACGAGCCCTACCGCATGTTCACCTCCCGCGCCGAATACCGCATCCTGCTTCGCCAGGACAATGCCGATTTCCGCCTCACCGCGCTGTCCCACGAGATGGGGCTGGCCTCCGAGGAGCGCTATGCGCAGATGATGCGGAAGCAGGAGGAAGTGGAGAAACTGGAAGCCCTTTGCGAGAAGACCAAACTGCGCGCCGATGCCGTGAATGCCTATTTGGAGGAGGTGGGTTCTACGCCCCTCACGGAGTCCAAGCACATGCGCGAGTTGGTGGCCAGGCCCGAAGTTTCCCTGGATCGCCTTCTGCAAGTTGTTCCACGTGGAACATTTTCACCGGATGCAATCACGGCCGTTGAGGTGGCTATCAAGTACGAGGGCTATATTGAACGCGAAAAGTTGCAGGCTGAGAAGAACAATCGCCTGGAGTATATCAAGATTCCGGCCGGCTTTGACTTCGATTCCCTTGGCAGCCTGTCCATCGAATGTCGCCAGAAACTGAAAAGATATAAGCCTGAGACCATCGCTCAGGCTTCCCGTATCTCTGGCGTTTCTCCCGCCGATATTTCTGTTCTACTGGTGTATTTCGGCCGATAATTCCGAAATTTTGTTCCACGTGGAACAAAATCGCCTCTTTTTAAAGCCGCTTCAACGCGGCTTTAATAATATCTTCCACCTTGCCGGAAGGCGCGTCTTTGACCGCGGCGGGCATGATTTTGCCGATATTGGCTTTGGAGAAGCCCAGGAGGGTAAGGGCCGTGGTGGCTTCCTCGATGCTGGCAGAAGAGGCTGCTCCGGAGAGTACGGCTGCCGGCAACATGCCGTCACTCCCCTCTCCCTTGGTTACCTTGTCTTTGAGTTCCAGCACCAGGCGCTGCGCGCTTTTGAGGCCGATGCCCTTCACCGTCTTGATGCGGTTCACGTCTCCGGTGGCAATGGCCTGCCGGATTTCATCTGAGCTGAGCGTGGAGAGCATCATGCGGGCACTGCTCACGCCAATGCCAGATACGCTGATCAGGAGCCGGAACAGGTCCCTTTCGTCCTGGCTGGCAAAGCCGAAGAAGAGTTCCTCGTCTTCCCGCAGGTAGTGGTGAATATAGAGGGTGGCCTCCTGCCGGCCTTGGATGGCCTCGTAGGTTTGCAGGGAAATGAGGATCTGATAACCGATTCCGTTATTCTCCAGAATGAGTTCGGCCGGACTTAATGCTGCGATTTGACCTTTAATATAAGCTATCATATCGCAAAATTATGTAAATTTGCACACTTATACAACTCTTCATGAGCCTTAGCGACGTAAGACAATTATTCCCGGCCTTGGGAATCCGGGTGTATGGCAAGCCCCTGGTTTATCTGGATAATGCGGCCACCGCGCAGCGGCCCCAGGCCGTTTTGCAGAGACAGCAGGAACTGGCCTCGCTGGAGAATGCCAACATTCACCGGGCGGTGCACGCGCTGGCGGTTCAGGCAACAGATGCCTATGAACAGACCCGGGATGCGGTGTGCTCCTTCCTGCACGCCTCGGCCCGCGAAGAGATTGTTTTCACCTCCGGCGCCACGGCGGCCATCAACCTGGTGGCCTACAGTTTCGGGGAGGCCTTTGTGCACGAAGGCGATGAAATCCTGGTCACGGTGACCGAGCACCATTCCAACATCGTTCCCTGGCAACTGCTCTGTTCGCGCAAAAAAGCGGTGCTTAAAGTGCTTGACATCACCGAAAATGGTGCCCTGCAGGTGGAGTCTTTGCAAAAATTGATTTCTCAGCGCACCAAAATTGCCTGTATCTCTCACATTTCCAATGTGTTAGGCCTTGTTAACCCCGTACAGGATTTGATCCGGATTTGTCACGAAAAAGGCGTTCCGGTCCTGCTGGACGGTGCGCAGGGTGTCGTCCACGCTCCGGTGGACGTTCAGGCCCTGGACTGCGACTTCTATGCATTCTCCGGTCACAAACTCTTTGCGGCCACGGGAACCGGGGTGCTATTCGGCAAGCGGAAATGGCTGGAGGTGATGCCGCCTTTTATGGGCGGCGGCGAGATGATCGAGACGGTGCGCCTGACGGGAACCACCTTCGCTCCCCTGCCGGAAAAGTTCGAGGCCGGCACCCAGAACTTCAACGCCGTGCCCACCCTGGTTCCGGCCCTGGCGTTTGCCGATGCCTGTCGGCAGGATCCGGAAATTGTCTGCGAGCAGGAGGCCATCGTCCAGTATATGCTGGATGCCTTGCAGCGCCATCCGCGCATCCGGCTCTTCGGTGTTCCACGTAGAACGGAGGAAAAGATTCCGCTCTTCTCCTTTGCCGTGGAAGGGGCGCATCACGAGGACCTGGCGCTCATCCTGGACAAGATGGGCGTGGCGGTGCGCTCCGGTCAGATGTGCGCCGAGCCCCTGATGGACCGGCTGGGTGTTACCGGACTCCTGCGGGCGTCCTTTGCCCCGTATAACACCCTGGAAGAAGCGGAAAGCTTTATGAAATGCCTGGATAAGGCCATAACCATGTTGGTATGACGTTAGAAGAAAAAAAACAGCAAGTCATCGAGGACTTCTCCCTGTACGAGGAGTGGCTGGATAAATACGAGTATCTGATTGAACTGGGAAAGGCCCTGGAGCCGTTTCCGGAGGAAAAACGCACGGAAGACCGGCTCATCAAAGGCTGTCAGTCCCGCGTGTGGCTGGATGCCTCCTTGCAGGAGGGCCGGCTCTTTTTCCAGGCCGACAGCGATGCCATCATCACCAAGGGCATCATTTCCCTGCTCATCGGCGTCTATTCCGGCCGGACGCCGGAGGAGATTGCGGCCGACGACTTTGGCTTCATTGCCGAAATCGGCCTGAAGGAGAACCTCTCCCCCACCCGCGCCAACGGCTTGGTTTCCATGATTGAAAGAATAAAGGAGATTGCCCGAAATGCCCGATAAAGAAGTATTGACCGCCCAGGATGTGCAGGAGTTGCAGCCGCTGTATGCCGCGGTCATCGCCGCCATCAAGGAAGTGTACGACCCGGAGATTCCGGTGAACGTGTATGACCTGGGGCTCATCTACGAGCTCACCATCAGCAAGGCGCGTGAGGTGTTCATCCTCATGACCTTCACCGCGCCCAACTGTCCCATGGCCGACGAAGTGATTAACGAGGTACAGCAGACCGTGGAAGACGTTCCCGGCATTGCCAAATGCCATATTGAACTCACTTTCGAGCCCGCCTGGGACCGCAGCATGCTCTCCGAGGAAGCCCGCGTGGAGCTGGGCCTGGACTATGAAGAAGACGACTACAGCCAGTTGAATGACAAAGATTGACGTATATCTGGGATTGGGATCCAACGTGGGGGACCGGGAGCTGGCGCTCATGCGGGCCATGACCGCGCTGGACCAGGTCTTCGGCACGGCTCCGGAACGCATTTCCCGTATTGTGGAATCGCCGGCCTGGGGCTTTGAGGGGCCGGATTTCCTGAATCTCTGCGTCTTGTACCGCATCCCGGCGGAAGGTACGCCCCAGGAGCAGGCCACGGCCCTCCTTCGGCAAATCAAAGCCGTGGAAAAGTCCCTCGGCCGCGAGGAAGAGCTCCTTTTTGATGCCGATGGCCGGCGCATTTACCAGGACCGCCCCATCGATATCGACATCCTTCTATTCGGAAAGGAGCAGGTCCGGACGGCGGAACTGACCATCCCGCATCCGCTCATCGGCGAGCGGGACTTTGTGAAAAAGCCCCTGAAGGAAATCGCGAAACCCGATATCAAAACCGCTTTTCCGGAATTTTTTGTTTCTGCCGCCCTATGAAAAAGACATGCCTGCTTCTGGTGATCATGGCCCTTGTGAGTGCCGCACCTGCCTTTGCCCAGCTTTCCAAGGGCGAACCTTCCACCCAGGTATTCAAGACCGGAAACCGTCCCGGCGCGGGAGATTTCGGCCTCTTTTTTGGCGGTGGCGTGATGACACAGCAGGGCGAGAAGTTCCTGATGCCGATTTTCAACTTCAAGTATTTCGCCTCCGACAATCTGGAGCTCCGTGCGAGCCTGGAGGTGTTCCGGAAGGGAGAAAAACAGGAGGGAACTGTGGTGGGAAACGGCAGCATCATGACGCAATATGAGACGTATCATGTGACCACCGGCCGCATGGAAACGACCTTCCTGCACCTGGTGCCGGGCTTGGCCCATCATTTTTCCAAGCACAATATCCTGGACGTGTACCTGGGCGTCGAGTTCCCTTTTGGCTGGGAAAACGCCGTGAACCAGTACAGCACCATCTCCGGTGACGCCGCCCCGGACGCCGGCTGGAGCCGGACCATCTCCTCCCCTTTCGTAGTGGGTGTCAACGCCCTGGTGGGCCTGCAGGCCTTTGTGGGGAGGCTCCCGCTGGCCATCGGCTTCGAGTACGGCCTGGGGTCCAAGGCGCAGTTCCAAGGCCAGACCAAGTACATCACCACCAATGCCGACGGCAAGGCAATCAGCTATTACAAGGCCCAGGACGACTCCGATGTCACATACACCAAACTGTCCAATCTCAATTACTACGTCGATTATCTCCTGCGCTTCACCCTCTCCTACTAGTTCAATTAAAACAGGCAGATAAGCGGATCGAAAGCGCGCGGAATAAAAAAATGATTAAATTTGCAGGCTAAATAATTAGTTATCTATGACACAGGACGAACTTTTTAAGGTGCTGGTGGCCCATTGCAAGGAATATGGGTTCATTTTCCCGTCCAGCGAGATTTATGACGGTCTGGCCGCCGTGTATGACTATGGCCAGATGGGTGTCCAGCTCAAGAACAACATCAAGGCCTACTGGTGGGAGGCGATGACCCGCCTGAATGAGAATATCGTGGGCATTGATTCGGCCATTTTCATGCATCCCCGCATTTGGGAGGCTTCCGGCCACGTGGGTGCCTTCAACGACCCCCTCATCGACAACAAGGATTCCAAGAAACGCTATCGTGCCGATGTCCTCATCGAGGATTATCTGGGCAAGATCGAAGAAAAGATAGAGAAAGAAGTGGCCAAGGGCCGCAAGAAGTTCGGCGAGGCCTTTGACGAGGCCCAGTTCCGCGCCACCAACCCCAACGTGCTGCGCGAGAAAGCCAAATGGGACGAGGTCCACAACCGCTACGTGGCGGCCGAGAAGGCCAATGACTTTGCCGAATATCGGCAGATCATCATCGACTGCGGCATCGTGTGCCCCATTTCCGGCACCTGCAACTGGACGGACGTGCGTCAGTTCAACCTGATGTTCTCCACCTCCATGGGCTCCACGGCCGACGGCGCCAACCTCATTTACCTGCGTCCGGAGACCGCCCAGGGCATATTCGTGAACTACCTGAACGTCCAGAAGACCGGCCGCATGAAGATTCCGTTCGGCATCGCGCAGATCGGCAAGGCCTTCCGCAACGAGATCGTGGCCCGTCAGTTCATCTTCCGCATGCGCGAGTTCGAGCAGATGGAGATGCAGTTCTTCATCAAGCCCGGCACCGAGCTTGACTGGTTCGCCAAGTGGAAGGAAGCCCGCATGAAGTGGCATGTGAACCTGGGCATGGGCGCGGAGAACTACCGTTTCCACGACCACGAGAAGCTGGCCCACTACGCCAACGCCGCCACCGACATCGAATTCAACTTCCCGTTCGGCTTCAAGGAGCTCGAGGGCATCCACAGCCGCACGAACTTCGACCTGGGCAACCACCAGAAGTTCTCCGGCAAGAAGATCGAATACTTCGATCCCGAGGAGAACGTCTCCTACACTCCGTATGTCATCGAGACTTCCATCGGTGTGGACCGCATGTGCCTGGCCGTGATGGCCCACAGCTACACGGAGGAGAAGCTCGAGAACGGCGAAACCCGCGTCGTGATGAAGATTCCCGCCCCGCTCGCTCCGATCAAGGTGGCCGTGATGCCGCTCGTGAAGAAGGACGGCCTGCCCGAGATCGCCCAGAAGGTGGTCGACGAGCTCAAGTACGACTTCTCCTACCAGTACGACGAGAAGGACTCCATCGGCAAGCGCTACCGTCGTCAGGATGCCATCGGCACCCCGTTCTGCGTCACTATCGACCATGACACGATCAACGATGGCTGCGTCACCGTCCGCGACCGCGACACGATGACCCAGGAGCGCGTGAAGATTGAGGATCTTCGCGCCCTGATTGACAAGAAGGTTTCTTTGACGAACTTGCTGAGAAATCTGTAGATTTCCCAGCAAGTTCTTTGACCCACCGGGGGGCGTACCCCCCGGACCCCCTGGGTCGCTGCGCTCCGAAATAAAAGAAAGCCCGGCCGGAAGGTCGGGCTTTGTCGTTGGGTGTCAGTGGGTTAGCGCTCGATTTCCTCGATGACCCGGTTGAGGCCGACGTAGTCGCGGAGGATCCAGAGGACGTAGCGGATGTCCACGCAGACGCATTTGTTGTAGTCGGGCGTGTAGGAGACGTCGGAGGCGAGGGATTCCTTGTTGCCGTCGAAGGCGAGGCCGATGACTTCGCCGCGTGCGTTCAGGACGGGGGAGCCGGAGTTGCCGCCGGTGATGTCGTTGTCCGTGAGGAAGTTGACGGGGCCGTCATAACGGTCGAGCGCGGCCATGAAGTCCGCCGGAAGGGCGAAGTCATGCTGCGCGGGATCGTACTTTTCGCGGAGACCGCGGGTTGTGGAGTACCAGGAGGTATGGACGGCGTCCCACGGATCCAGAGAAGCTACGCGGCCGTAGGTGAGGCGCATCGTGGAGTTCGCATCCGGGTATTGGACTTCTCCCTGTGCCGTACGGGACGCATAGAGGGCGCGGGTATAAGCCCGCGTCAGCTCCGTCATGTCGCCCGTGTGCCGCTCCCGGTCGTTAAAGGCCGAAATCTTGACTTCCGTGACGAAATCCATCAGTTCCAGGGGATGGTCCCACAAATGCTCCGAAAGGGCCTTGAAATCGCCGCAGAAAGCCTTCCGCAGGGAATCCTGCCGATGGCCGATGAAGCCGTCGGAAATGTTGCCGAAATATTCCTCCAGCGCATAGGCGATGAGGTCCTTTTCCACGCGGGCGTCGAGAGCGCCGATGTCCCGGCGGTAGATTTCATCGCGCGCCTCGGGCGTCTTGGCGTTGGACATCCGAAGCATGGTCGGCGTGATGCGCATGCCGCGGACGATGGTCTCGCGGTAATAGGCCTTCTCCCGCTCGATGTCCTCGATGGCGGCGTATTCGTCGGCCAGGCCTTTCAGAATGGTGTCCGGCAGGTCCTTTTCGAGGGCCCGTTTCTCGTCCACCACGCCGAAACGCTTGACGCACTGCACTTCACCTTCCTGCATCTCCTGTACGTTGGACAGGGAGAAGAACCAGTCGGAGTACTTGGCGCGGACGGTCGGATCGGCATCCATCCACTTCCGGACGATTTCCATCTGGCGGCCGCGGAGGCGGTTCGTCACCGGTCTTTCCACGCGCGTGAGATAGTCCACTTTGTAGGAGCTGCTGTAGCGGTCGGTCCGGCCGGGATAGCCGATGACCATCGCGTAGTCTCCCTCCCGGAATCCGGCCTGCGACACGCGCAGGTGCCAGGGGGAGTGCAGCGGCTCGCCGTGGTCATAGATGCGGTACAGGGCGAAATCTGCCTTGTGCTGCGGCCACTCCCAGTTGTCCTCATCCCCGCCGAAAGCGGCCATGGACACCGGAGGAGCGCCCACGAGGCGGATGTCCTTGTAGGTGGAATAGAGGGCCAGATAGTATTTCTCGCCCGCCCACATGGAGTTCAGGGACGCTTCCAGACCCGTCCGGGACGCATACCGGCGCTCCAGGATGGAGGACAGCTTCCGCGAACCGAAGCGCTCGCCGCGCCGCGCCAGCGAATCCGACACCGCCGCCACCTCGTCCGTCACGTCCAGCACGCGCTTCAGGAAGTACACTTCCTTTCCTTGCAGGGGAATCTCGTCCTGGCGGTAAAACGCCCAGTAACCGTCCTCCAGATAGTTTTTCTCCGGGGTGGACAGGTCGAACAGGTCGCTGTAGGCGCAGTGGTGGTTGGTGATGAGGAGGCCTTCGTCGGAGATGACGCTGGCGGTGCAGTAGAAGCCCAGCGACACGACGGCGTCGGAGACCGTGGTCCCCGGCGCGTCGGCGTTGTAGATTTCCCCGGCGGAGAGCTGGAGCCCCCGCTCCTGCATCTTCTTTTCCAGCGCCTCGTTGATGGCATGGATCATCCACATGCCCTCATCGGCGGATGCGGCCAGCGGCAGGAGTGCCAGAACGGCCGACAAAAGGAGTTTTCGCATTTGTTTACAATTAGTTGCGTACGCAGCGGACCGGTCCGGCGATGCGGTAGCTCACCTTGGTTCCGTTGCAGGTGTACTGGGCCTCGGTGCTCTTGTTGGTCATCGGCATGAAGCCGTAGAACTGGAGGTTCTTCACGCCGGATTCTGCGTCTCCGGAAGTGTTGTATGTGACACCGGCATAGGTAGAGCCGCAGAACATGCCGGAGGAAAGTTTGTCCGGAAAACCGGACGCCCAGCCCATGAAGGAGCCGGATGCCTTCGTGTTGTCCTGGATGGAGATGGCGCCGAAGGCGTCCATGTTGAAGCCGTCCTCGTTCAGTTTGACGATGGAGCCGTTGGCGCCGTCATAATACGGGGCCGTCTCCACGGTCGTCGCGCCGACGGACTTGCCCACCAGGCCCACGATGTCGTTCAGGGTGGGGACGTGCCAGCCCTTCGGGCAGATGCCCTGCGCGCCTTCCAGCGCTTCGGCGTCGGCCACGGAAGTCAGGTCGCCGACCTTCAGGCCCAGGGCGACTTCGGCCTGGTAGAGATAGCCGTTGGCGGCGATGACGGCCGGATCGGTCGTGAATTCAGCGCCCGAATGGTCCGCTTTGACCTGGATAGGGGCGAAGATGCCGGCGGTCACGGCGGTCAGATCGGTCGCGGGAGTGTATCCCTCGGGCAGATAAGCCAGGTTCTGTGCCATCCACCACTTGCCGTCCTTCATCTGGACGACGTTGTACTTGGTGCCGAAATAGGTGAAATACCCTTCGTCCAGCTTCTCCTCGAAGTCGGTGTCGCCTCCGGTGATTTCACCGCCGTCGGTCCAGTTTTCGATTTCGCCGGCGAGGACGACCTTGATTTCGTCCTTGTTCACGATGACGGAGACGCTGTACTGCTTGCCGGGCTCCAGGGTGGCCTCGGCGAGCTGCTGGGAGAGTTCCTTGCCGCCGGCGGTCACGGCCACGACGGGGGCGACCGTCTGTCCGGGGACGATGGCGTAGTAGGTGTCTTCCTTGCCGAAGGCCGTGATGGTCTGCCATTTCGCGTTTTCATCGACCTTGGCCGTGAGGTCGGAGCCGATGAGGGCGACGGGGATGATTTCCTTGAACCGGACAGCCTCGATGGCGGCGCCGGAATTGTTCTTGATGGTGACGACGAGGCGGCTCAGCCGATGCTTGAAGACCATCGACACGGCGTTGGCGCTCGGGAGAACGTTTTCCTTGACGGCGGAGATGAAGTCGGAGGAAGCGGTGCCCTTGGACTGGTCCGACTGGACGGAGAACCGGGCCGGAAGCCCTTCTGTTCCGTTGTACGGATAATAGGCCTTGAGCGTGCTGGCTTCGGAGCCCTCGTCATACCAGTTGAGGTCGCCGGAGAAGGCGGTTCCGTCGTAGGTAAGCTGCGCGTTGGTGGCGAAATCGCCCGTGGCCCGGACGATGGACAGGCCGATCTGGTCGCCGTTTTCGAAATTGGTTTCGGTGGCGCGGGTGATCACTGGCTCCACGCGGACGGCGTACTGGGAGAAATCGACCGGCTGAGGCTCGGTCTTCGGGGTCTTGTTGCAGGCGGCAAGGGTCAGAAGGGCCAGTCCTGCGTAATAAACGGCGTGTTTCATGGGGAGCTAAAAATTATATCCGATGGTGAGTTTTCCGATCTCCCGGTTCTTGCCGGGGAGATACCTCACTTTGAGCGCGCGGAGCCAGCCTCCGTAAAGCTGGACATACATTCCCTTGACGGGGGGGATCCGGCAGGTGAGGGTGCCGCCCAGGCCGATCCGGGGGGCGGTCAGGTAGTCCGCCTTCCGGCGCCAGTCGTCCGCCCGGCGGATGTAATCGCCGACGAACTCGATGTCTACCGCGTCGTCCTGGCCGGCGATGCGTCCGCGGTCTTTCCACCAGCCGCGGGCGGCTGAAGCGCTGAGGTCCAGGCCGACGGGGCCGAAGGAGAAAGAGGACGAGAGCGTCGCCTCGCCGCCATACCGGACCGTCTTGTCCAGGAAGTTGGGGATGATGGTGGAGCGCTCGGACCAGCGGCCGCCGTCCAGCGAGATGCCGACGCAGCGGAAGACGCCTTCCAGGAACCGGGCTTCGTACTTCAGGTTCAAGCTTCTTCCCACCCGGTCGGAGACGGAAAGGGTGCTTTCGCCCCGGGTTTCCTTCAGCTGGTCACGCTCGCGCTGATAGGACACGTGGAAGACATGGTCCGCGATTTCCTCCTGGATGGTCTGCTCGTAGAAAGCCGAAATCGTGCTTCCGGGATATTGGAGGCGTCCGTTGCCCGCCTTACCGCGCTTCCAGAGCATCTCCAGCCCCAGGGTGAGCTCGGGGTTGTACAGCAGTTCGGACACGCCGTGCGTGAATTCCTGAATTTGAAATGCGCCGTTCTCCAGATAGGCGTTTCCGCCCGGCAGGTATGCGCCGTAGCGCAGGCCCATGTCCATGAAAGGCATGTTTCCGTCCGTCCCCGCCACATCCGCCTTGAGGTTTTCCGTCCGGAACCGGGCGATATAGGTGGAGACAAGGCCCATGTCTTCGTCCATCACAAAAGTGAGCGTAGGCTCCAGCTGCACCGTCAAGGCGAGATCCTTGTGCGGGATTTCCCTCCGTTTGGACGTGTACGCACCCTGGACGGACGCTTTGACGCCCGCGGCCCAGTCGTAGCCGAAATCCGTGAGGAAACCGCCTTCCAGGCTGAAGGACTGACGGGATTTCGTCCCCGGGGAGAATTCCACGATGTCAAGCGGGAAATAATCCGGCTCCAGGAGCAAGGAATACCCGTTTCCATTCTTGTACTGGCCCATCATCTGATCGAAGGAGAGGGCGCCCGTCCAGGAAGAATGCTCTCCGTGGTTGACAATCTTCGCCTCCGCGCCGGCCGTCCATTGGAAGGACGCCGCGTGAATGGGCCGGAACCCGCCTTCCTCCACACCGCCTCGGACGGCGGCGCTCCCTTTGACCCCGACAGTGTCCAGGTTCATGCGGAGCACGCCGATTTCCTGGCCCTGCAGGATAACCGGAACGAGCAGACAGAGGAGACAGGTTTTCAGTTTCGTTTTCATAGGTATCGTTTGTTTTCTTAAAAATCATAGCCGAATCGGAGAGTCGAGCTCCAGCGGTCGGCCCCCGGGAGGAGGTCGATGCCGAAGCCGTGGAGCCAAGTGCCTTCCGCCTGGACATACAGGCCCCGGACGAACGGCAGGTGCCAGGTCAGCGTGAGCCCGGCGCCGGCTTTGGTCGTGGAGAAATACTCCATCTTCCGGAGCCAGTCGGGGGTCAGCCGAAACGGCGTTGAGGCGACTTCGTCCGTGCCGCCGCTCAACCCCTTGTCCTTCCAGGCGCCGGTGCCGCCGTTGACCCGCAGGTTCACGTCGACAGGACCGAAACCGAACGCCGCGACGAGGGTCGCCATGCCGTTGTAGCGCTGCGTCTGGTCTTCATAAGGGTACATCAAATAGGAGTTCTCGTCCCAGATACCGCCGTGGAGGACCGCCTGCAGGCGTTTCAGTCTCCCTTGCCGGAACCGGACGCCGTAGGTCAGGTCCACGCTGGCCCAGTTCCGGTCGGAGACGGCATTCCAGGCATATACCGTAGGCGTGGTGATGCCGCCGGCGCTGACTTTGTCCAGCACGGATTCTTCCAATTGGTCATTTTGCAGGTTCAGGTCCAGCCGGAGGGAATGGGCGCCTTTGAAGCGTCTTTCCAGGAATATCTTCCAGGAAAAGCCCGGATACCGGAACCAATCATAACCCTTTTCTCCGACGGCGCCATGTTTCCAGAGCATGCTCATGCCCAAAGAAAGGGCGGGGGCTTGCGCGATGTAGGAAAACCCGTGGGTGAATTCCTTCACGGGGAAAACACCTACGCCCGCCTCGTCCAGGTGGATGCCGTCGCCGTCCCAGACCTGGTAGGTGCCGTAACGCATGCCCTTGTCCAGGAAGGAAAAGTACGACTGGTCCGTGGCCGCGCCGACCTGCTCGGCGTCAATCGTTTCCGTCCGCTTGCGGAAGACGTAGGCGACGGATATCCCGATGTCGTCGCTGACGACGGCGAAGGTCGGCTCCACCTGCAGGTCCATCCCGTAGGTCGTATGACGGATATCCTTGCGCTTGGCGTAGTTGGCGGAGAGATAGTCGGCCTTGACGCCGAAAACGAATTCCTCCGCGAACGTGGTGGCGAAGCCGCCTCCCAGCTTGTAAGTCTGCCGCGTCTTGTCGCCGGGGGTGAATTCCAGCACGTCGACGGGGAAATAGCCCGGCTCCAGGAACATGGACGTAAACTGCTCCTTTCCTTCAATTTGTTCGAAGGAGAAAGACCCTGTGAAGGATGTATTCTCTCCGTGACGCGTTCCCTGCGCCGAGGCGCCGGCCTTCCAAAGCGAGGACGGGGCGAAAGCGGGATGGTAACCGCCCGCCTCGTAGCCGCCGTACACATCGGCCTTGCCCCGGCCGCCCGTCACCGGGTTCAGCCGCAGGAGGCCGATGTCCTGACCCTGCAGGGCCAGCGGCACCAGCAGGCTAAGGATGCAGGCTTTGTATCTCGCTCTCATAGAAGTCATTGCTTGAATTGTTCGTGTCTACGAGGACCTCGTACCCGTTCTCGGCCGAAGCTTTCTCGTCCACCTTCCGGCGGAGCGTATGTCCCTTGAACACATCGCTTTGGATCACAAATCCCGCGTCGGCGGCCGGGGCGACCCGCTTTCCATTGCTGGAAGAACGGCCGTCGAACACCTCCACGGCGTCCACGATCCATTCGTACGGGACCACCACCACGCGGTCCGCGCTGTTGCCGGGCGTCACCCGCACCACATCGGGCTGCAGGACATATTCCCCGGCCGGCATCGGCGTCCGGAAAAGGACGACTGTCGGCGAGGAAATGGAGAACGTATTGGCATTGGACTGACCCGTCTTGATCACCACCTGCGCATAGCGCTCGGGCTTCACCAGGTCGCCCGGAGCGGGGTGGTAAGTCGGATTCGGGAAATAGGTCGGGTTGTAGCAGGCAAACAGGTCCGGCCGGTTCAGGTTCACCGACAAGGGATACTGGAGGGTATGGTCGATGGCGCCGCGAAGGGCCACGACGGCATCCTCGCCCGGTTCCAGCGGGAAATCCTTCCCGCTCCCGGGCAGCTGCCAGACCACGGTCACGACCGGCGCGAAATCCGGGAAGACGGTCTCCCCCGTCACCGGGTCGCGATCCGTCCAGTTGTTCACCGACGTGCTGTTGTACGGCGACAGGGTGCCGAAGCACAGGCTGTCCAGGTACACCGTCTCGAAATCGTTGTTGTGGATAATGAAATACTGGTCACTCTGGTAAGTGCCCTCCTGCGGGGCCTTGCTGCAGCCGCCGCAGTAGATTTCCTTGACCACCAGGCCGCCGGCCGTAGAATGCGACAGTCGCAGGTCCACGATGCGCCGTTCCGTGACCACCACCTTGTCCGCCGCGCCGTTGAAGAGGTCCTTCCCGGAGCGGTCGCTGCAGGTGATGCGGTAGATGCCCGGCGGGACCTCGATTTCCGCAAGTCCGCGGCGGTCGGTCTTGGCCAAGTAGGCGGCGCCGGAGGAAATCTCCTCTATGCGGATGACCGCGCCTTCGTGCACCGCATGGGCATAGCCGTCCGGATAGACGGCGTTTACCGACAGCAACTGCAGGGCGTCCGGCCAGGGACTCTTGTAATCCTCGACACAGGCCGTGAGCAGCAGGGCCACCCCTATGAGCAGGAACCGTTTCATAGCTTGATCCGGCAGGTAAGTCCGTAGTAGAAGGCCGGCGTGAAAATCGCGCTGACGCCGGTGGCGTGGCTCTTTCGGTAGGGACGGGCGTTCGTGAAATTATTGGCGAAGAAAGACAGGGACACGTGGTCGCCGATCTCCTTCGTGAGGCTCAGATTCGCCGACAGGTACGGGTCGTAACCGTCCCGGGCGAAGGTGTAGATATTGCCCGAGCGGAGGATGAGCCGCTGGAGGGCGGGATCGTCGGCCGAGGCCGCGGTCCAGGGATGGCGCACGCCGTCCAGGTCGATGTAAGCGACCGGACAGACGGCCGTGTAGCTGTTGCCATCGTAGATGTTTCCGTCCGTGGGCGAAAGGCTGTTCCCCGACACCGTGAAGGCGTGCGTGGAGAGGTTCTGCGAGTTGCGCAGGAGCGTGGCTTCCACACGACAAGTAACGATGAGCCGCACTTCCGGAATGTGCGTGATGGCCGTCAAGTTGGCGTCCAACCAGTCGGTCTTGCGGCCGTTGGCGATGGAAGATCCGCCCGCGTAAAGGCCCGCATACTGGTAGGATCGTCCGGGCAATTCCGTATGCGACCAGCCAGCCTGGTAGTAAGCCGATTCATTTTCGTCCAGGGTCCGGGTGTGCGTATACGCGGCGTCCAGGCGGAGGTGCGTCCGCAGGACAGCAATCTCCGGGAAGTCCGCCGTAAACTCGAGGCCGGTGCGGACGATGTCCGCCCCGCCCCGCTGCATCCGGTTGCCCACAAAGGTCCGGTCCGCGACGCGGAGGTCCATCGGCGTGAAATATTCATCCGCGCTATTTCGCAGGTAAACGGCGCCGGTTTGGTGGTCAACGACCATTTCGGGCGCTGAAGGCATTACAAAGCCACTGGGAACCTGCAGCGCGTTATAGGCGAACGGCACGTACTGGTTCACGAGCTCGTATGGGTCCTTCGTCACGTTGCGGAAACCGGCGAGGGAGAGTTTCCAGCCACCTCGTTCATAGTCGATACCCACCTCCGCATTCCGGTTGGACTGCCAGCGAAGGTCCGGATTATAGGCCATCGTATAAGGGATGGTGTAGTAGATGTACGAGGCGCCAGAACCATGCGAGAAACCGAATGTCTGGATGTCGCGGTATTCCTGCCGGGGGAACAGGATGTAGAAGCCCGGGAGCTTCCGGGTGACGCCCCAGCCGCCGCGGAGCGACAGACGGTCCGCCACGTGCCAGCGGAGGTTCAGACGGGGCGACAGCGTCTGGAGATTCTTGTACTGCGTTCCCTCGATGAAGGTCCGTTCTCCCCGCAGGCCGAAGCTTCCTTCCAAGCCTTCCCAAGAGAGCTTCTCCTCCACGTACACGGCCAGATTGTGCATGTACGGATAGTCCGTATAAGGCCGCGGACGGTACCCGTTTGCCGCCAGTTCGGGGTTCTCGTAGTATTCGCCCGCACCCACGTTGCCATCGGCCTTCCATTGCACGCCAGCCTTCAGGACGCTTTTCACGTCGCCGAAATGGTGCAGCCAGTCGTACTTGAGCGAGGCGGCGTAATCGAGTTCGCGGGAGTCGGTAATGCGGTCCGCATAGAAGGTAGGCGGGAGGGCGGTGGCCAGGAAATAGCCCTGCTCTTCCGCGTGCACGGCCGGTTGCGAAGAGCCGTAGGAGTTGTACAGATGCTCGTGCGTCCGGTTGTCGTGGTAGTAAACCGACCCCTCCAGGCTCAGGTTCGTAATCCAGGAGCGGTTGAGCATCCAGGTAAGCTTCGCATGCGGGGTCAGGAGGTTGTCATGGGCCTTCGCGAACTCCTCGGAGAAGGCATCCGGATCGTCCTTGCTGTCCATGCCACCAAGATTCCCGGTCACGCCGGCCTCCAGCCGCAGCACGCGGGCGAAGGTCCGGCTGTATTCCGCCGTAAAGCCGCGGCGGGTATAGGACGTATAAGGCGACGTCAGTTTTTGCGTGGCCCGGGTCCATTGGCCGCTGACATTCAGGACGCCCTCCCCTACGGCGACGCCCTTGGAAACCGAGACGTCGTAGGTGCGGGGATTGACCGAAAAAGTGGCCTGGACGGGCGTGCGGCCCTTGCGGGTGGTCACCCGCACCATGCCGCTGCCCAAATCACCGTATTCGGCCGATGGGACGCCGGAAACGACCTCCACGGACTCGATGTTCTCTACCTGGAGGCTGCGCGTATCCACGCCGGCGAGGCCGCCGAACGCCGCGTTGTCGCCCATGCGGACGCCGTTTACCTCCACCGCCGTGCCGAACGCGGCGTTGCCGGCCGAGGACCCGCCCCCGCGGACGGTCAGTTCCGTCGCGGCCGTCAGGTCCGGATTGACCGTCTTGCCACCGGGCATCAGGGCCGCGATATTGGACAGGCCGGACACCTGGAGGTGCTCCAGGGCCGTCCGCTCGATTCGGCGGGTGGTATTCAGGTTCTCCTTGGATTGTTCCGCCGTCACCACGACCTCGTTCAGGGCCAGGGACTGTTCCTGCAGGACGATGACCAGGTCGTCGACCGCCTTGCTCACGCGGAGCGCCCGTGTGTCCGTCGCGTAGCCCAGACATTCGGTTTCCATCCGGTAGGTGCCGGCCTCCACGGAGGCCAGGACGAAACCACCCTGCGCGTCCGTCACGGCCCAAAGATAGTTCTCATCCAAGTGCACGACCGCGCCGGGCAGCGGTTCCCCCTGCGCATCCGTCACGCGTCCGCGCACCCGGAAACCGGCCGCAAGCGCCGTTCCGCACACAAATAACAAAGCCAATATGGACAAAAACCGCCTCATGGATACGCAAAGATACACAAAACTCCCGCCCTTTGCAATCCCCATTATGGGGGATGCGTCCGGCGGGAGTGCAGATTCTGACGGTCGGAAACCCTACAGGTTCCGCAGGAGATTCGTCAAGGAGACCTTCTTGTCGATCATCGCGCGGAGGTCTTCGATCTTCACGCGCTCCTGGGTCATCGTGTCGCGGTCGCGGACGGTGACGCAGCCGTCGACGAGGGTGTCGTGGTCCACGGTCACGCAGAAC
>JAEEGK010005452.1_pt1 | contig 30759 bp, 30 predicted proteins | sample 8958771 | NCBI WGS metagenome assembly JAEEGK01 (sample SAMN16246547, study PRJNA631951) | gut metagenome | biome: gut microbiome; feature: rumen; material: SC-attached | host: Bos | place: Iran: Karaj | collected 2018-10
TTCATCGTCAGAATACCGTCCTTGTGAGCCCGCCACTCCGCAAAGCTCAAGCCATGACTTCGGGGGTTCTCGATAACGTAAAGCCCGTGTTCGCGACAGAGCTCGTCGGATACTTCCCTAAGCCGCTGATGATCCCGCTTGTGGTTCTCGTATTTCCTTCCCGTGCGGAAGGAAACGGAATTGACTACGAAATGATTATGTACGTTTCCGGTATTGAGATGGGTGGTAACGAGCACCTCATATTCATCGCCCCACATGCGCCGTGCCGTTTCCATGCCCAATGCGTGAGCTTCCTCGGGAGAGACCTCTTTACCATAGAAACTCTGAAACCCGTGATAACAGGTATTCCCTCCGAGCTTTCCGTATCGTTTTTTCGTCGCCGTCATCCATTCATACGCCTGCTGCCATGGGCAGTTGAGAGCGGATACGTACATGAGCTTATCCGTCTTGCCGGGATCGGAGGTATAGCGTATTACCTTTTTGAGATCGTCAGACATATCCTCGGGAGCTATGGTCTTCTCGGGATTGACCGCGTAATCGATGACCCTTGAGATATTGTCCTTGATGGGCCAAAATCCGGTTATTGCCATATCAATCGCCTCCTGTCTCAAAGAAGGCCCTTCGGATATCGGTCAGCAGATCCAATACCGCTTTTTCCGCCTCAGGTGATAACCCTCCGTTTGTCAGCTCGGAGAGCCTTCTCGTGATATCGAAAATAGCATCGGTCGGAGCCCCGCGCGGCTCGTATCCCAATGCTCTTTTTCTCACGTATTCGCTTATCGTCAAACCGCACTTTGCGGCTTTCTGGCAGATGGCGGTCTTCTCGGACTTCGTTAATCTCAGCTCCAATCGCTCTTTCTTTTCTTTCATGGCGCCACCGCCTTTGCCGGGGTATTAGGGGCATCCCCTAAAAAGACCGCCGTTCCCCGAATCGGCGGGGCGGAACTTGCCGTACAAGTTCCCTGCTGGCTATCGTTTTTTACATGGATACCCGGTATGCCGACCGGCGGGGATAGGTGCTTCCGCCGGGCGTGGTTATTCGTGCTTCCATGTGGCGCCATCGGTTTATCGGACGCAGGCCTGATGGCGCCAAATATGGGCGGTTTGGCGTCATTCTTATTCAGCGCTCTATCCATGCTCCATTGATCAGCCAGCCAGTGAATCACATCCTGCACGTATTCTGCGCGCAGGGCTTCGGATGCCATGATCCGTTCTGTTAAAATAGGTTTGTTCATTCGAATTCCTTTCTGCCTCTAAAGGCGTGTTGTTGTTAAAAGTTGATACAGTTATCAGATAACAAAACCCTCAGCCGCGGGAAACTGGGGGTAGTTATCAAATAAAGGGATCGGTCGTTTTGATCAAAGTGGTACTAGTTGTTTTAAGTGGGATCGGATCTTCGGGCGCAAAAAAAGCACCCGTTATTTTCAACAGGTGCTTTCAGTCCTCTTTGTCGTATTCCCGGTAAAGCTTTCCGATCCGTTTCAGCCGTTTCAATACCGCACTGTGTGTTTTGAAGCCGACTTCCTTTGCGATCTCTTCAAGCGTGACGTCCTCCATGCGAAGTTCGACTATCCTTCTGTCAGTCGGGGAAAGCGTCTTCAAAAAATCCTCGACGTACACGCTCGGTATGACCGTTTCTTCAAGATCAGCGCTCTCATCCGGCGCGTCCCACTGTACGCCGTTATGCGTCTCGGCGTATTCCTCTTGAAAGCCCTCAAGGGATATCTGGGGATGCTGCGTGCGGGTATGATACCATTTGCGGTAGAAGTCGATCTTCTGACGGCTGTTGCGATAGTCGAAATCCTCAAAGCAGCGATACTCCTCGGCGATCCTTTCGACCTCGTACATCCTGTACTTGAACATCGCCCGGGGTACTATTGCCGCCATTACGTAGCTTACGGTCTCTATCGACAGGAACCCTATCTCGTGATCCGGGTCGCTCGTTACCCAATCCTCTCCGAGCAGTATGCCGGCCTCTTCAAGCTCATTGATCCATACGTCGGGCTGATGTGCGAATTTCCACAACGGTTCATATCCGGACCATATCTCCATGTATTCGCTCCTGCCCATGTACTGCCAGCTCATGTACGCGAACACGTCATACATGAGGAGCATGAACAGGTCGCTTTCGATGGTCGCTATCGCTTTATCATCCTTCATGAGCTTTGAGAAGGATCTCGGGATCTCCCTCAGCGGGGCGGGATTCCTGTCAAGTATCTCCTTCGGGATGAAGTAGTACGCGGGAAGATACCTCGAGTTTTTCAGCGGCTTGAATTCGCCGTTATTTCTTCTGAACCATATCATATTACCTCCTTTCGGTTGGTCTCTATTTTTTATCGACATTACACCGATGAGAATGTTCCATCTGCTTTACATATTTTATCATAGTTGTTTTGACATAACAACAGTTCGAATTGTATCTTTAGTTACAGAAAAAAGCTCACTCCCCATATACGTTGAACATGGCTCGTTATTCTGGTATAATTAACTTGCATTATATTGAGAAAGCCAAATGATTGGGGGCTAAGGCAATGAAGCTTGATAACATAAAACATAAATTAGAGGTATTCATTAGTTCAAAATGCGGCGGGAAGTATACAATAGTCCGTAAAGCTCTGCAAAAGTTGCTGGAAGAAACAGGACTTGTTTCAACTTATGCCTACGAAACAGAGCCAGCAAGCAGTATAAATAATGAGAATGCATACTTGAGCAATCTGGACCATTCTGACCTCATAATAATCTTGATTGATAATAAGGACGGCGCTACTTCACCTGTACTTGCAGAAGAGAAGCGTGCAAAAGATATGAAGCTTCGCATGCTTTATGTATTTTGCGATGAAGACGAGAAAGCACCAACACCAATGCAAGAGTCGATAATAGTATCTCAAAGCCAGAAATTCATTGTTGTTCATGAGTTTTCTGATATAGCTATTGAGGCTTTTGATAGTGTGATGCAGGACTTAATATCAGTTTATAGGATAAAAGAATCCTTATTCTCTAATCCTGAAGCTGTTGAGAATTTGGATAGTGCCGAGGAAAAAATCAATTATGCAGGTCAGACGATAATCAGCAAGGTTAGCGGAAGCTATGATGTTGTTCACAGCGTTCTGGCCAAGGGAATATACTATCATGAAGCAAAAGAACCATCCCCTATAGATTCACTTTATGCAGAGCATCTAAAATGCGTTTTACTGTTAAAGCCGTTTGAGGAAAAGGTACTCGATCAGATATATATAACGGTTTGCAATGGATTAAGTGAAAGCATGAAAGCCCTGCTTTCTCTCAGGTGTGATGCACAAAAGCATTACTATAAAGCAGAATATGAGCAATGCAAGAACAAGCTTCAGGAGTCATTGTCATTTCTTGCAGGTGCTTCTGATATTCCCGTATGGATTGCGAATGATATCGCAATTGACTTGCGCCATGTTATTGGTCTTATAGATGAACAGAACAGCATTTTCTCGATTGATAATATCGCGCAGAAGTATATTGATCAAAGCATAGAACCGGTTTATTACCCAATGCTGGATAGGCATGTTGATAATATGCACGAAAGAATAGTCGAGTGGTATTATAACGAGATTAACCGTTCGCCGTATTCTGTTCAATTTGGAGGATTAAGCAGCATTATTGCTCCTTTGGCAGACGCTTTCGCTTTAGCAATGCAATATGGCTCGATAGTACAAACAATAATCATTAGGGACAGAATGATTTCTGTTTATCAAATGCTCTGTGTATTATACGCAGATCATGCTTTTTCAACTGAGCTCATTCGTTTGCTTGTGTTGGGAAGAAAAGCCAAACAGATTGATACAGTTATTAGGACGTATTATCAGGCCGTTGATGTAATCAACAGCCATGATATTTCAGCCTTCTTGGAGTGCATTGATCGAGAGTGGAACAGTACTCATAGGCTCATGTGCAAATATTTGTTAGTGAGCAGATTGGGAAATTACATGGATGATGAGAGCTTTTTGCTGTTATATAAAGAGCTGTCTGCATATGCCCTATCTTGGGCAGATAACGAAAAGAGAGTTTATAATCTCAAGAGTTACATTTTCGACTTTTTCAAAGAAAGTGCAATCCGGACTGACGGTACAGACACGATCCTCTTTATAAAAAAGGTGTTTGAAAAAAAGTTTGCGATTTATTACGACGATTGTTTAAAGCTAATTGGGGCTATTGATTTTAATAAAGCTCCCGCTGAATATCAAAGCATGATTAAAAGCCTCCTCGTGGAATTGGTGAATTCAGATAACCCCGGCGAAACCATTTATGCGCTTCCGTCCGCATTGATTCGATTCTGCAAAACCACTTCTTTAGACTATAGTGACCTAGAACAGTGCATTAGAGAAAAGATGCCATCAATGTATTCAGATACGTTTCAGCTTGAAATGAGCATTAACAAGGAGGAAGATAAACGTGCTTTCATCGGCAGATTCATTTCCGAAGCGGAACGCAGAAACATAACACAAGGCGAGAACGGCTCGTATAGTGGGTATGCATATGATCCGCTTCAAGTAATAATGAATATTATTATTAATGATGAGCTACAGTACCATGGCGAAGAAGCGAAACCAATTATTGATGTTTGCATTTCCACTCTTGCTGAAGAAAAACAAACAGTAACTGCAAAGATGAATGCAATAAGGCTTATTCAGTTTTTATATTTCAGAACAGCCGACAAAGCTATTTGGAACGAGACTGAAGCACTCATGATAGAAAACAGATATTCCTATTCAAAAGGTCATGAGTTGGGTTTTTTTGACAAGAGTTCAAACCAGGAGCTGTCCTTTGCATATGAACTGTTCTTAAGCTGTTTCTATAAAGGGTTAACTGATTCGTTGATAGAAAAACTATACTCTGCAGACACAGACGATTCACATTTGCTGATTTCTTTGTGTTACTCTATACACGAGTTTTTAGAGAGCGCAAAAGGGTGTGAAGTTGACCAAATACTGTTATCGTCTTTCGTTTTTTATTGCATTATGATGTCCAGACATAGGGAAAGAGATGTTAGATATCATGCAACACGCTGTATTATTGAGTTAGTTGGCTATGATTCAACTAAGGAATTGGCATTAAAGCATCTTGCCCGAAAAATGGATGTAAGTTCGCAAGCTGAAAAGGTGGCAATAATCACGAGGGTAAAGGAATTGCCGATCGATAATGCATATATAACACAGATTATCAATAAAGGCATGGCAGACAACAATTATATTGTGCGTTTTGTGGCAAACAGAGAGAACGGATAATTAGGTCATTTAGCGCTGATAGCGCTCATCTTCACTGTCGCCTTCCTTGCAGGAAGAGATAATAAACCCGTCGATCATTCTGCACCAAGTCCTACCGAGACTTTATTGACCGGGGAACCGACTGAAACGGACACTACTACTGACCCAACCGTTACCGGCAACCCCGATATGACACCCGGCATGACGTTCGATCCATGGGAAACTGGTTTTCCTTATCCCACGCCCTCTGTCCCAGGTCCGGTCGTTACGAACCCGCCTGTTGTCAGAATCACACCGAAGCCGACTTCCGCGCCGCACACCTCTCCGGTTTACGGTCAGGCATATACGCTCACGATCCTCGGAACAAACATCCCCGTGTCGATCGGCGTCGATAACGCAACGCTCGATAAGACGCCGGGCTGGCTCGAAACCTCTGCATATCCCGGTAAAGAAGGTGTTTGTGTGATTTACGGCCATAGGAACCGAAACCATCTTCAGGTACTCAAGGACATAGACTTCGGAGATACGATCACCATTACGCTTGCAGATGGCACAGTTTTCAACTATTCCGTGGAATCGATAAGGATACTCGATCCCGACGAGGAGTTGCGGGTGCCCTTTATTTCTGGGCAACACCTTATGCTGACCACCTGCTTTCCGTTTTATTATACTGGGCATGCTCAGCAGAAGTTTGTACTCATTGCCTCACAACTTAGATAATAGCTTAAGATGTTATAGTGTGCTTTTTATGCCCAATGCTTGGGTAGCTATTATTCCCCGTTTGTAAAAAGTGGGGCTGCCCTGAAAGCTAATCAAAGCAGCCCCTATTTGCTGGTAATTAGTACGCTAATTACCACTCCCAATTTGTAGGAGGAGTGGGGGATGTCACGTTTGAATCGTGGTTTGAGTTTCCTCTTATCCAAGCTCTTATAGATCGTCAGGTATCGTATTTGTTGACATCACTGTGATCTCCCAAAGATGAAAAGAGAGGTCGCGCCCATTTTGTGAACGCAACCTCTTGTAATATGCATGGGAAACTATTAGTCTATTCCCACAAAGTACTGCGAGTCCCATTTCTTCCCGGGAATCTAATGTGATCAGTTTATTTTTTTGACAGCAAAATACTTCGTTGTGCTATTATAAAAATTGTTGATAAGAATAGTGAAATTACCATTCGAGTCATAGCCATAAAGATGCCAATTTGCTGTAGAAGGATTTGTAATACTGGTTAGCATCGAGGGAGCTGATCCGGGTTTGTGTGCCCAATAGCCAGTGTTTGTTTGCTTCATAAAATGGAAATCAGCAAAGAGATAGTATGCTCCATTATAGTAAATATAAGCTTTGCCTATCCTTAATGCCATTCTCCATTCTACAGATGAAACGCTTGATGTCGCACTAGAAATGCTTCTACATGCCCTGAATTCGTCTCGATTGTAATCCCACTGTACCCAATCAGCTACTTCTGAAATAGTAGAGTTGGTATCGAAAGGACTCCCATGATAAAAATGAATATCACCAGGACTTATGAACCAAAAGAATTCTCCGGCATAGCCATAACAATTGACATTCGTAGAATTATTCTGTGTATAAGGTTTTGCTCCGCCGTAAGGGGATCTTGAACAAGTATTCTCCTTGTACAAATGTACCGAGCTTGATGCGTTGATAATAGCAGCGAGATCGTCAAGTTCCTCTATCTCTATTACGGGAATAGAATGGTCTATGTTGTCAGAGTCTACTACGGTTAGCCCAGGGAACATATCAGATACCATTGCTCCCTTCCCATTGTAGTATTTGGGTCGCCTTTCATTCACGGGTTGGATTTTATACAGAAAAGCGGAATTGAGCGAGTTAATTATAGCTGCAAGCTCGTCAACACTATTAACCTCAATGATTGGTAATGAACGGTCTACATCCCTGGACTCAACCTCTTTTAGTCCAGGAAAGAGGCGCTTCACTTCTTCCTTACCTGTATTGATAGAGAAAGTTGAATCGTCATTCGCGTTGTAGCACATGGGATCCTCGTTATCTGCTAAAGCTGAAGCAGATAGACAATTAACTGCAACAAACAATGTAATTAAAACAATTGCTAATAATCTTTTCATTTAATTTTCTCCTATATCGCTGATTATATTTTTCGACAGTCATAACGACCGTGAGGCCGACGGCATGTAACAGTATTATTGGTAATACGGTATCATCAACGTTCAAGCAAAGCACTTATTGCGCATCATGCAAGCTTTGCTGAAAAAACGGTCCTTTCATCTTCCATGGATCATGTCTTTTTGTAGTATTCAAGCGTAGAGGTGGAATAAGGAGCGCATCCGGGTGAATGCTGGTAAACACCTGCAAAGCCCCATTTTGAGCGGAATTGGGAAGCGGAATACTTTATTGCAGAATGGTCTCCATATTTATAGAATACGACACTTCCATTGGGGACATTGCTCGGAATTGATAAGTTGGTTTTTCGGACAATTAACGAATAGCTGCCATCAGTCCAATACTTTGAAAGATTAGCCTGCGTGGTTATTCCTCCGGTTGAAGGATTGAGACGATACTGATTGATCCAATGTTTGTTGGTAGAAGATTGACTATACCATGCATAGGAGTGGCAGTTGTAGGTAGCAGGCTCTCCCTTCTTGACAGCATCCCATTTCATTTTACTAATTATATCGCTCCAGTATCTGTTAATCTCTCCCTTCTCTTCTTTTGTCAATGCTTGACTATAAGTGCATGTTTGCACCGTCGAACCCTTAGGAGTGGTAACGGAAGACAGCTTAAATGAACGTCCATGACTATTTAAATATGTGGTCATTGAAGCGTTCGTCACAGTCGTTGAACTTGCGCACGAAGAAAGCGATATAACAGCAAGTAGGACTAATACCAAACAAAGAGCCTTTTTAATTTCCTTGCTGATTGATACTTTCATTAGAATCCTCCTTCTTTGTCGATGAAATCAATGATTGTTTCAATACTGTCCAAGGTGCCCTGATCAATCACTCCATCACGATTGAATGTTTCAATACCGGGATACTCCTCGACAAGCTCCTTAAAACTGGCGTTATCCTCAGTGAGTATCTTGGATACAATCAATATTGTCGAGTCCGGTGGGAAAAAGCTATCGTATTCTTTGCGCACGGTATCGAAGCGGTTAATGCAGAATTCTAGGAGTTCAGATCGTTCGCTCTTAGTGAGCGACAGCAAGATCTCATCCTGAGCAATCATGTACTCAAGATATTTCATTCGAAGCGTTGAATAACTATCTGAAGAAGTAATATCTGAAAGCTTGCTTGTCGTGTATACCTCAATCAGCTTGCTTGCAGCATCTTCTCTTTTGAACAACTCTGCAATTCCGTTAAATTGCTTTCGGGTATCCATGAAACCAGAATACATCGAAACATTCGATGTAGTTATTTGGCTTGCGAATAAGGGGTACTCAAGGCAGGTTTCGATTAGACCTTCAGTAGACATGCTGGTGAGTAATTCTTCAGGAACCTGGTAGAATTCAACCGCATCATCCCAATATAGAGGTCCATCCCCATCATATTCCGGAAATGTGTATGCATCGGATGCACTCGATTGCTTAAACCACTTACTGATATTACCCGAAGCGACCGCTGTCACAGTCAGCGCAATCAATAGTATTATCGTGATAAAAAACCCGAAAAGGGTAGCTTTTTTATTCTTCATAAATCAACAAGCCTTTCTGTGCATTTTAAGCCACTTAATTACTTATTCAAAAGCTCTTCAGGAACTACCGGCTCATAGATTGGTCCCAAGCAAGGCATGGATGCAAAAACGACTGCGACCAGTGCCATTAGCGAAGACAAAGTCCCGGCTATGATCTTAGCAAGTTTCATTTCGGCAACCTCCTTTCCATGAAATTTCTAATTCAATAATACATTAACTGTTTGAAAGCGCAATATTAGAGGGGACGAAACCCAGTTTTTGAGGGGACGAAACAAAACCGGAGCTCTTTTTCACAGCTGAAAGCTATGGAAAAGAGGCTGTACACTTTTGGCGAACGCAGCCTCTTTATTGTAGTATAAAGAGGCTGTTGCATTTGCGAGTAATTGCATGCAACAGCCCCATGTATATTGGCTTTTACCGTACCATTATTAATTCAAGCAAGATTAATCAGTACTTTTCTGTATCGTCTCCGGAAATGTATTTTCCAGGTTCATACCCAACATTTAACAAACTAGAGTTGCTAAAACCCGTTCGGATCGAGCATATCTTTCCTAACGAGTCTTTTTTCTCATTACTTCACGCACCTTTGGATAATGTATGAATATAGTGATTTTTCATTACTGTCTGAATGCTTACGTTTTTGAACAAAACAGATGAATGCAGCAGCAATAAGCCAACCTATCATTGTTCCAACTGTGTTGCAGATCACATCTGCTACGTCAACATACCTGAAGGAAAAACCTTGTATCGCTGCAAGAACTAATTGTATAAGCTCAATAATTGTCCCTAAAACAGCGCCTGCAATCAATGCGCCTCTCCATGTTACTTTTTTCTTAACGAAAGGAAGCAAAAAACCAAACGGAATCGTCATAATAACATTGAGCAAATCATCTTTTGATATTCCATCATGGAATGGAATCAGCACAATGCAGTCCGTGATCCTCCAACCGTTTTCTTGAAACATTTTCCTAATCGTAGAATCGAATTGGATCGGAAATATTGTTACGGATGCAATGCAGAATAAGTAAGTGGTAAATACAGCGCCTGCAATATATTTCCAAACAGACCCTTTCTTTACGGCAAATACTATAGCCCAAATAGAGGACGATATAAGTAAAAAGATTATAAGGTCAGGAAGTTCCATATTTCAGATTAATATGTTACAATTACTTCTCCATAACCGGTATTTCTCCATCCGTCTACAGCGGATTTCCAGATATCAAGATAATACCGGTCTCCTGCAGGAACGCTATCAAAAGCTCCGGAAAAATACCCAAATGCAGGACCTGTAACGGTTCCATAACCTGTGGTGAAAAGGCCTAAGAAGCCCTTTTTATTAAGACTATAATGTACTACATATGGGTCTGCCGTTGCCGTTATGTCGATCGGCTCTGACGATATATACCCTGAGATAGATGCGTTCCCCGCAGGTAACGAAAATGAATGTCCGTTTTTCCATCCATCAACATTTCTTTTTTCCATCACAAAACTGTACGAGACCGATGAGCTGCTCGCTAATACTGAAACACACGGGACTAAAACAGCAAAAAGGAAAAGCGCGGCGAATGTAGTGCAAACAATTTTCTTCATAAATATAACTCCTTTCGGTACATTTTAAGCCACTTAATTACTTATTCAAAAGCTCTTCAGGAACTACCGGCTCATAGATTGGTCCCAAGCAAGGCATGGATGCAAAAACGACTGCGACCAGTGCCATAAGCGAAGACAAAGCCCCAGCTATGATCTTAACAAGTTTCATTTTGGTAATCTCCTTTCCATGAAATCTCTATTTCAATAATACACTAACTGTTTGAAAGCGCAATACTAGAGGGGACGAAACACCGTTTTTGAGGGGACGAAACTAATCTGGGGCTCTTTTTCACAGCTGGAAGCTGTGGTATAATGGCATCAGAGATTGTCAGTGAGGAGCAAAATGGATACATTCTACAAAGCATGGGAATATGTCACAAACATATGTGAGCCGGTGATGCTCTGGCTTTTGCTGAAGTCAAATCTGCCGCAGAAAAGAAGTAAAAGGATTCTGTCTGTCGTTGGTGTCATCATTCTTGCCGGTATAACAACATTGATGAATATGGCTGAATGGCCTTATGTCCCTGTTGTTCTGATAGGATTGGTTGCCTTCTGTACATATTCCCTGCTGTTTTTTGAAGGCACAGCTCATATTCGCATTTTCTGGGCAGCTTTGATGATTTTCATCATCGTTTTCGGTAATGCTATAACCGCCGAAATCCCGACACTGCTTCCGGCAGTTACGGTGGAAGCAATACAGTATCCTTCTCTTGAACGCTTCATAATACAGCTCTCCTATATCGTTCTGCTTCTCATTCTGACAGGCGGACTGATTCTTTGGGGAAAGAGGGTCCGGGATATCTCCTTCAGTACCGCGGTATGGATGGTCGCTCTTTGTGTACTCTGTTCCGCTGCTCTGTATCTGATGATAGACGTAACGTTCACTGTTTTTTCAGCCGGAAACAGCACAGTCCTTTGCCTTATCGTAACGTTGCTGATATTCATACTGACCGTTTCCGCGTTATTGCTGATTTCTGCGGTAAACAAAAGGGAAAAGCTTTATATGGAGGCCAAAACGGAGGCAGACGCGCTGAGGAGGGAAGCGAGCTATAATGATGAACTGATGCAGGTCTTTAGCTCCGTTAGGCAGATAAAACATGATTACGCAAGCCATATAAGCACTATAGCCGGATTATACCACAGAGGTAAAACAGAAGAACTCGATCAATACCTTGAAAGCTATGCAAAGGAGTACGGCGACGTCGATTACTATGCTGTCACGGGCGACGTATCAATAGACTCGCTGCTATCTTCAAAGCTGATGGTTTGCAAGGCAAACGATATCAAAGTCGAGCTCTCCGCATTCGGCTGGGGAAAGACGTCGTTAACCTCAGCCGAGATGGTCTCCCTGCTCGGCAATCTGATTGATAACGCCGTAAACGCATGCAACTCCGTTGACCCGGAGAATCGTGCGATCAGCATCACGTTTAGACGCAAAGCCTCTATGCTGAATATAAGCGTAACAAACAGTACAAACGGGACGGTACCCGAAAAAGCGCTTTCGGGCGGCCTTGGTCTGCCGAGAATAAGGAGTATCGTCGATAAATGCGACGGCTTGTTCCGTCTGCGTCCCGAGGATGGGACAATGGTAGCAGAGGTATTACTTCCGATAACGGAGGAAAGCATATGAGATACCGCATTGCTGTTATCGACGATATGGAAGAAGACATAAAGCTGGTTAAAACTGCGATCGAATCCGCATGCCGCGAATTGAGCTCATCGTCGGAGATCATGTGGTATCTCTCGCCGAGGTCTGCCGTTGACGCGGCGAAGATACATCAGCTTATAGCGGATATAGTTTTTGTCGACGTTATGATGCCTGATGTTAAAGGCACGGGGTTGATCCCCGAGCTTCGCAAACTGCTGCCGTCAAACTGCCTGTTTGTGCTCATGAGCACATATCACGGTTATGTTCAGGAAGGATACTCAGTTGAGGCTTTTGATTTTCTGTGCAAGCCTCCGTCCACTAATCAGGTCAAAAAGCTTCTCATAAGGGCACAGCAAAAGCTTCAATCCATGGTCGAAGGGAGCTATACTTTCCATGCCGACAGAATGGACTACCGCGTTCCATATTCGGAAATACTGTTCTTTTCTGTCGATCGCAATTATGTCAGTCTTACAACGGCGGAAAAGACGTATATCTTCAAATCCTCGCTGAAAGAAATAGCGGCAACACTGCCAAAATGCTTTGTGCAGACGACCCGCAGTACCATTGTAAACCTGATGAACGTCTCTGCGATATCAAAGACGGCTGTGACCTTCGGCAAATTCGGGAAAAAGGCAAAGATCACCGAACAGTTTTTGGACAGCGTGCAGACGGCATTCATCACATTGAATTGACATGAGAAAGCTTTCGTTTTATATAGCTCAAAAACTGATAGAAGCCAGCGGAACAAAGCACAGCAAAGCAGTGATCGCCTATGGAATTGAGTGTACAATTTCAACTCTTCTTATTCTCATACTGCTTATGACTGCGGGCATCATACTGAAAAAGCCCGGAGCAATGCTCCTTTACATCGCTGCATGGCTTCCGCTTAGAATAATCGTTGGTGGTGCTCACGCACACGCACACTGGAGTTGTACGCTTATATCAGTTGGACTTGGTATCATTTCTGTTCTCTTCACGGGATTCATAAACTCCTTGCCCGCTTATGTCGTGAGCCCCATCGCTATTATCTGCTATACTGTATTCTTTTTGACTGCGCCTGTTGTTCATAAGAACCACCCAATGTCCATAAACAGATGGAAGAAAACTCAGATAATTGCTCGCATTTATGCCGCTCTGGAATGCGCGGTTATTATTCTGCTCGCCATTTTGGCATCAGTTGCGATGGCTCCCGTATTTATGGGGTTCTTTACAACCGCATTGCTGGCAATTATCGGATGGTTCAGTAAGGATACGGATAAGTCGCTTAGAAAAAGATCAATTAAAGTGTGACCTCTCGCATTTATCTGAACAGCGCGAGGCTGCTCCTAACGATCCGATCGACGAACGAAACGACCTCCTCGCGCGGGTATTTATCGTAGCCTTCTACAACGACGTGCATGAGCCCGTTGGAAAGGTGGGTGAAGAGCATCTCAAGCTCGGCGTCCGTGGCGCTGAGCTGCTGCTTCCATGCCGCGATGCCGGGCTCTTTTGCGAGAGCGATCATCCGTGAAAGCACTGTCGGGCTTGCGCCGCCGAATATCAGCACGCGGCAGGCCTCCCCGTGCTGCTCGACCATTTCATAGATCGCTTCGACGAGCGAGCTCACGTCGAATACGCCTATCCTGCCGAGCGATCTCGCGAACGCGTCGAGTATTTCCTGTTCGATGCTCTCCATCAGCGCAAAGCAGTCGCTGTAATGGGAATAGAATGTAGCACGGTTGATCTCTGCCGCCTCGCATACCTCCTTGACGGTGATCTTGTTGACGGGCTTTTCACGCAGCAGGGAGAGGAACGATTCCTTTATCACGCGCCTTGTGTAGCGCACTCTGGCGTCGGTCTTACTCATGGTATTACCCCTTTTTTATCGGTTCGGCAACACAGCGAAAGCTTGTGTTGCTTTTCTTTCTTTCGCCCGCGGATTGTCGGTTGCCCCGCGGGTGCATATCGATTATACTTGAATCGTGAAAGATAATCAACACCTGTGCGGATAAAAGGAGGAAGGGAGCATGTTCGGAAAGTATCTCGTTACCGGCGCGACCGGGTTCCTGGGCCGCGCGGTGCTGAATGAGCTTATCGGGAAGGGAGCGGACATACGCGCGCTTGTCATGCGGAACGATCCCTTTGAATCGGAATTGCCTCCGGGGATCGAGGTCGTTTACGGCGACGTGTGCGACGCCGCTTCGCTCGATCGTTTCTTCGCTGGCGCGGGCGGGAACACATGCGTGATCCACTGCGCGGGGATCGTCTCGGTCGCCTCACGTCCGGATAACCGCCTTTACCGCGTCAACGTCGGAGGCACGGACAATATCATCCGCCACTGCAGATGGATGGGCGTCGGCAAGCTCGTTTATGTAAGCTCCGTCCACGCCATACCGGAAAAGCCAAGGGGCGAAGAGATCACCGAGGAGGCCGTGATCTCGTCCAAACTCGTGAGCGGGGCTTACGCCAAGAGCAAGGCGATGGCGACCGCGCTCGTGTTCAGCGCGGCTTCGCACGGGCTCAACGCTTCCGTTGTGTTCCCTTCGGGCATAATCGGCCCGGGCGACGCGGGCAACGGGAGCATAACGAATATGCTGCTGTCGTTCATCGCGGGAAAGCTTCCCCTTGCCGTCAGGGGCGGATATGATTTCGTGGACGTGCGCGACGCCGCGGCGGGCGCAGTCGCCTGCGCGGAAAAGGGGGAAAAGGGACGCGGCTACATACTCTCCGGGCATTACGCGAATATCTGCGACATACTCGAGGCGGCAAAGCGAACGCTTGACATAAAGCGCCGCGTGATCTATTTGCCGATAGCCCTGGCGAAGCTCGCGGCTCCGCTCTGCGAAAAACGGAGCCTGCGCAAGAAATTGCCGCTGTATTTCACGCCCTATTCCGTCGCCGTGCTCGGCTCCAACAGCCTTTTCAGCCGCAGGGCCGCCGCTTCCGCGTTCGGCTTCTCTCCGCGGCAGGTCGCCGACAGCATACGCGATACCGTGCTTTGGTTGAAGGAGCGTAAGGTTAGTGTAAAATAAATCTGGGAGAAATAACGAAACCCGGTCAGCCGGGAGGCAAGGCCTCCGCCCCCCGCGGGGGGCGGAGCGGCGAAAAATAAAAAGACGGGAACGCGCCTTTCGTGATAGAATAAGGTTGCACACAATCTGTTACGAAAGGAAGGGCGTTCCCGTGGAAGGTATTATAGCACAAACAGCATACGGATTGGTAGAGGAAATTTTCAAAACGATCGAAAAAGTCGGTCTGTCCAACGTTGGCAGGACAGCGGAAGAGCTTTTCAAGGTAGTGAAAAGCGGTACGCTGGATATTTTATCGGCTGCGATCGGGGAGATGGACGCCGCCGTTCTCTCTGCAAAGAAGGAGCGAAAGCTCGATGGACTGACTGTAAAGGAGCGTAACGTTCCGCGTACTTTTACCACGACGTTGGGAGAACTGCGCTACAAGAGAACGTACTACTCGTTTAAGGACGGAAGGAACGTTTATCTTGCCGATCACCTTATCGGTATAGAGCCGAACGAAAGGCTCTCAAAGCAGCTCTGCGCGGAGCTCGTGCAGTATTCCGCATCAATGTCCATGCAGAAGGCGGCGAACGTTACCGGAGGTCTCGTCAGCCGTCAGACAGTAAACAACAAGCTCCTGTCCATGAAAGCGCCTGTAACGGCAATGGAGAGAGTGAAGAACACTCCCTCCGAGCTTCACGTATTTGCCGACGAGGATCACGTTCATCTGCGTCCGAGGAAAAGCGCTTATGTGCCTCTTGTTACCGTTACCGAGGGTATGGATACCTCAGACCCAAAGAGGCACAGGACGATAAATCCCGTGCATTTCCAGGGATTTGGGATGGGTAATGAAGCTTTCATCGAAAACGTTACCGCCGCCATATATGAGCGATACGATATGGATAAGGTGAAAAGAGTCTGTATCCACGCCGACGGAGGGAATTGGATAAACAGGCTTTCCGATCTCATGCCCGACGCGGTATTCGTGATGGACGGGTTTCATTTGGAGAAATACTTTAAGAAGCTCTCAAGACTTAATGGAGCCGCTCCATATTCGGGCGTAATGCGCAAGGCTGTCAGAGAGAATGATTTCGATTCCTTTATCCGCTTCTGCGCTTCGATAGATGAAAAGCAGGATGAGAAGGGGAAGAAGACCCTTTCCGAGCTCGTCAACTACTTTCAAAACAATTGGGACTCCATCGTCGAGCGTCTTAACGGCAGCCATCCGGGAAGCTGTACCGAACCGCTCATCAGTCACGTTCTTTCCGAAAGGCTTTCGAGAAACCCTCTTGCGTGGAGCAGAGAAGGTCTGGGCAAGATGGCCATGCTCAGAGTATTCACCGAGAACGGCGGTAAAGTCACCGCCGAACATATCCGCGTTTCAAGGAGCAGGAAGGAACGCGCAAAGGATCACAACGCCCTTAAAAACGGGCTTGAGATATACAGCAAATACGCCGAAAAGCAGATCAATGAAGCCTTCGGCGGACATCACGATTGGAGCGTCTTCGAGAACGAGCATGCTCCCGCAGGCCTGTCCTACGGCAAGCTCACCGGCACTACCGTCCTGCTCAAGGCCTGCGCCGAGCTCAAACCCCTCGATCCTTGCGCTTGATTTCTCCCAGAAGTTATTGACACGATCGAGCGTAAGGCGAAAGCTTGACCTTACTTCGTCCGTATGAGATAATCATTGAGAGGCAGCACGAAGATGCTGTTTCCATAGAAGATCAATATTAAAGGAGGATCCACCTTATGAAGTTTTATAAGTGCGCACATTGCGGAAACATCATCGCCTACATCCACGATTCCGGAGTTCGCGCGAGCTGCTGCGGAGAGGTCATGCAGGAGCTGATCCCCAACGCCACCGACGCCGCGGGCGAGAAGCACGTCCCGGTGATCAGCATCGACGGACAGACCGTCACCGTTACCGTGGGCTCCGTTTTGCATCCCATGCTTGACGTCCATTACATCGAGTGGATCATTCTTGAGACCAAGCAGGGCCGCCAGCGTAAGGCGTTGAAGCCCGGCGATGAGCCCAAGGCAGTATTCGCTCTCGTTCCCAGCGACGAGGTAGTTGCCGCCTACGAGTACTGCAACCTGCACGGCCTGTGGAAAGCGGAGTGACAAAAAATACAGGATGAGCCGTCCCGACCGGGGCGGCTCTTTTCCATATTGGAGCTTTGAGATAACGGCACTTATACGAAGATAAACTCGTTCAAAACGATCTCTTCCGCTCTTGCCCTACATGAGTTCATTGCCTGTATCCAACCAAGCTGATCGCGAGCCTTGAGGTCTTCGGTGACGCCTTCGGCTTGGGCGAGCTGGAAGGTAATGAGGTCGTTCTGTTCCATGGCTTGACGGTCAATATCGATGAGGTGCTGTGTCAAGGTGTTCTCCATCAGCATTAACGCAAAGGTGTCGGGCTGATGCTCCTTCAGAAACTTTTTCCGCATCCGTCCGAAGCGTCCGATATCCTCGGTCGGCTGGGGAGGGAGTGTTAAGTCGGGGTAGTAATAGTCTCCGTGTTTGGTGTAAGTGATGTCCATGTGTGTATCCTCCTTTTTTGATTCAATGAATTCTTTGATGGTTTCCTGCACCGCTTCCAGCAGGCCAGTCATAAGCCCCGCGATGAGATGGACGGCAATCAGCAGACCGCTGACGGTCAAAAGTTGTAGCATGAGATCTTTTGAACCAAGGCCGATAATCAGCAGGATCAAGTAATATGCGAGCAGCAGTCCCCCGCCTATCGTGAGCACGAACGCCGCCACACCTGCAGCGAGCTTGAATGCAAGCCTCAGTATCGCCAGCACCAGCCACACCGGAATAAGCAGTATCTTGAAAACGGTCCGCATAGTCTTATCCTCCTTTGTCTTTCTGAGAACATGATAGCAGACCGAGTTTGTTTTGACGAATGTGCGAATTTGATTTTGCAAAAAAAGAAACCTGAGAAAAGCATCGTCGCTAATCTCAGGTTATCTTTGCCTTGCTGTGTCTAATCGTGACTGCTGTTAAATTTCTTCCTTATCACGGTCGGGCATTGCTGCCCTTCCTTTTGTTGGTGCGAATCATCATAACGGATTTACAGCAAACAGCACGCATATCCCGAAAATCTCGATTCGCACATTCGTCAAACCCAATTCGGTCTGCTATCATATCCTTAGAAACCGAAAGGAGGATATAATTATGGACATCACTTACACCAAGCACGGAGACTATTACTATCCCGACCTTGCTCTCCCTCCCAGCCGACCGGTGACATCGGACGCTTCGGACGGATGCGGGAAAATTATTTGAAAAAGCATCAGCCGGACACCTTTGCGATGACGCTGATGGAGAACACCTTGACGCAGCATCTCATAGACATAGACCGCGAAGCCAATGAGCGGATCGACCTTATTACTTCCAAGCTCGTCAAAGCCGAAGGCGTCACCGAAAAGCTCAAAGCGACGGACCAAATGGAGTGGGCGCGCCGAATGAGCTCTGTCTGTGATCGCGCGGAAGAGGTGGTACTCGCCGAGCTGATCTATTGCTGAAAGTTACAGGCAAAACCTGCGATTTGGAGCTATTCTGCGGCGTTGTTTATAGCTTCGGCGGCAATTACACCGTCGGAGTATGAATACAGCCTTCCGTCCATGACGGTCCAGCGGACGTCCTGCTGAAGTATGCCGGTCCGGTGCAGCGTGAGAGAGGCGTCGATGCGGACGAGCTCGAAGCCCGCGGAGGAGATATAGATATCGTCCCTGTCAAAAACGAGCGGATAGCCGAGCTCGACGCCCGCCGTTTCGACTTCGGCGAGCTTATTGCAGTTAAGATCGAGCACGTCGACGTTCGCGCCGTATTCCGAGACCACGAAAAGGCGATCGGACGTCACGAAAAAGCAGGAGACGGATGAATAGGAAAGCGGTGTGAATTCGCCGCTTTTTTCGTTGAAAAGCCAAAGCGTGCCGAGCGAGTCCGCGAAGAAGAAACGGCTGCCCGAGACGGCGATGCGGAGCTGTGAATCGGGAAGCTTAATATCGAACCCCTTTTCCGCCGCTTTTTGCCGCAGACGGTCCGCAAGCTCGTATTCCGGCACTGCGCGGCCGCCGTTTATCAGGAAGAACGCGTTGCGCTGCATAAGATGATCCACCGTGAGCGGGGAGAGCCCAAGCACGTCCTCAAGGCCGAGCAAACCGTCCGTACCGGAAACCGCTACGTCCTTATATATGAGCTCGCGTTTGCCCGAAGCCGGATAGAAGCGGTAAACGCGCCAGCCCGTGCCCTTCCCGTAGTGCTCGGCGGTAACAAGCTCCGCATAACAGACCGAGCCCTCATCCGCGTTAAGCAGTGTGACGTCCTTCTGCATAACGGCCTCAACGGGGTTTTCATCAAGATAATGGACGCCGCCTTCCGAAAACAACGCGTAATGCATATCGCCGCGCTGGCAGACAAAGCCTTCGCCGCAGGGAAGCATGTAGCGCTGTTCAAGGTAATTCGCCGTTTTACCTTCGGGAAGGCCGAGGCGTTCGCGATGAGCGCAGGCGGAAAACAGCCCTGTGCAAATGAGAAGGGCGAGGCAGAACGCTGATAGTCTTTTCAATGTTCCATCCTCCTTTTCCCGGTCGTGAGCGCCGCGATCATCAGTATCAGCGCGAAGCAGACCGAGAATGCGAGCGAGCCCCTTCCCGCTGCTGTCGACCAAACGATCCGCCCGCCGTACTGCTCGCCCTCCCAAACGATGTCGCCGTAAAGGAAACCGATGCTTTGCATCAGCGAGACCGGTGAGAAATAATACAGCGCGGGGGCGTCAAGCACGTATGGCGGCAGTATGACCGCGAGCACGGAGAGGAGCGCGGTCGTGAGCGCGGAGCCTGTGGCCCGCCCGATTACGAACACGAGCGAGGTGTAAGCTGCAAGGCCGAGCGCGTTCAAGACACAGACGAGCACTAAGCCCTGCGCTAAGCTGAGCGCTGACAGAGGCGAGTTCTCGAAGGCTGAGAGCGAATCAAGGGGCAGCCCGCCGGCGGAAAGCCCGAAGAACCGGGCGGCAGCGATGAGGCGGAATAAGGATATCAGGAACGAAAGGATGACAGCGAGTACGACGCCGATCGCGGCGTCAAGGCAGTAAAGCCGCTTTTTGCCGAAGGGGGAGGTGCTTTTGAGCATCGTCACGTTCGTTTCGTTCTCCGCGGTCTCGGAGACGATGACGAATACGAGCATGGCCGAGGCGGGCAACAGATCCGGCGAAGCCTTTGGGTACCGCGCTCGCCATAAGCAGCCGTTTATTATCTGTGTGCCGTGTGAAACGGCGTAGTCCGCGTCCTCAAAAAAGACCCATCCGCCCGTCCTGCCGGAGAGATACTTTGAGTACTGCCCCATATCATCCATTGCAAACGACGCCTCATCGTAAAGCCGCTTTTCTTCCGCGAGGGCGGCCTTTTTTTCATCGGTCAGCTCGCCGGAAAACTCCCGGACGAGTGAAAAATACAACTCGCGGTCGGCCGCGGTCGGAAGCTCGCGAGAGACCCGGGAAAAAATCAGCCCCGCCTCCGCGACCAGAACGACCAGGAAGAAATACACGAGGCCGCGCTTTATGAATATCTTGTGAAGCTCCCGTTTAAGCATAGGCTTTCCTCCTTTTGTATAATACAAAGGAAAGTGCAATAAACACGGCAAGCAGCAGTGCGCACCCTACCGGCGCAAGCTCGTGCGCGAACACAGGAAGATCGGCGACGTTTTTAACAATGAAGTTCTCCGCAAGGCGCGGGTAGATGAGGAGCGTCACCGGTTCAAACCAGCGGAGGTATGAGAAGACCCCATCGGTGAACATCGTGAGTGCCATCAGTACCGCGGTGCACGGCAGTGAGGAGAGAAATGCGGCGATCGTGCGGCGCAGCAGCACCGAAAGCAGTACGGTGAACATTGAAGCGGTGAAAAGCCCGATCGAGCGGACAGGCCAAAGCAGAACGAGGAAACCGCCGACGCTGATACCAAGCGGCGAATACTCGTAATTGCCCCAAATATCGTTGACCGACCACAGCGGCATATGGAGCCCCGACGGACGGCGGCAGACGGAAAACACCGCAAAGTCCTCCACATAGAAAACGAGCGCAAGCACGGCGGTGAAAACCGCCAACACGGCAAGCTTAATGAAAAACAGCCGCTTTACGCCGAGAAGCGTGCTCTTTTGAAGCGCATACATCTTCGCCTCTCTCTCGCCAGCAAACAGACCCGACGCGGCATAGACGCAGATGAGCAGCGCAAGGAGCGACGAAAGCTTGTATTCAAGGAGCGGGCGGTATTCGTTTACGCGGTAATATTCCGTTATCCGCCTTTCGGAATAGATGCGCTTGATGCGCCCGGCAAGGCGGGCGGCGTATGCCGAGGTTTCCGTTTCCTCAAATTCCCGGTTTTTTTCAAGGAGGGGCGAGACTATGCGCTCATCGTAGGTATAGAGCCGTTCAAGCTCCTCCATGAGCGCTTCCCCTGCGCGCCTGTCCGCGCCGGGCACCCGAAAGAAGCCCCGGTTCCAAGGAGCATTTGAGGTCTCGACCTGCGCCTTCTTCGCCTTTTCGATATGCGCCGTGAGAGCGTTCACCTTCTCCTGAGTGATCTCACCGAAATACGACCTTTGCATTTCATAACGCATATGCTCGTAGGAGCCGTATTCGTCGCCGAAGAGAGTGAGCTCCGGGGTAACGAAAAGATCGTAATTCTCATAGATATTGAAGGCGTTTATGAACAGCAGAAGTACGATGATAAACTTAAGATAACGCCTTGAAAGCAGCTTTTTGAATTCGAAGAAGAACAGCTTCATGGCGTTTGCTCCTTTGCGCCGAAAAGGAACACGTCCTCAAGCGTCGGATAGACCTGCACTGCGCCGGCAGCGGGCTTTTCGCGGGAGACGATGCGGAGCGTGCATTCATCTCCTTCGCTGAACACGTTGCTGACGCGCAGGCGGCGCACGAGCTCCTCACAGCCCGCCATATCGGTCTTTACCTGCCACACGCTCCCATTGACCGCTTCGGCAAGGTCACGGGGCCGCCCGCGCTTTGCGATATGCCCGTCAAACATGAGTATGACTTCGTTCGCGATGTACTCGACGTCCGGCACGATATGCGTGGCTATGATGACCGTATGACCCTGCGATATTTCCGAAAGCAGGTTGCGGAGCCTTATTCTTTCAAGCGGATCGAGCCCGGCGGTGGGCTCGTCGAGAATTATCACGGAGGGGTCTCCGAGAAGCGCCTGTGCAAGCCCGACCCGCCTCAGCATACCGCCCGAATACCCGCCGAGTTTTCGGTCGGCGTCGCTCTCAAGGTTCACGAATTCGAGCAGTTCACCTGTTTGCTCCGTGTTTTTGCCGGGTATCCCTTTCAATGCGGACATATAGCAAAGGAACTCACGCGCGGTGAAGTTTTTGTAATACTCCGGGTACTGCGGCAGGTACCCGAGCTTTTTAAGATGCTCCGACTTCGGATCGAACGCGCTGGCTCCGTTCCAAAGCACGTCGCCCGAAGTGGGCTTGATCAGCCCTACGATCAGGTTCATCAGCGTGGTCTTTCCCGCTCCGTTCGGGCCGAGCAGACCGTAAATGCCTTCCCCGAATTCAAGATCGATCCCGTGTAGGACCTCTTTTTTGCCGTATGCTTTTTTAAGGTCTTTGATTTCTATCATGGCTTGCCTCAATACTCTATCAGCGTTATCGCCTTGTGCTGCCCGTCCCCATCCTGCGGATAGTACTGAATGAAGAGGCGCCTTTCCGCCCGGTCGATCAGCACGATATCCTGCCACCAAGGTCCGTACACGTTTTCAAGTGAGAACTCGCGCAGCACTTCGCTTGTTGCGGTATCGTAAAGCCGGAATGCTACTGCGCTCTCGCTCCCGGTCAAGGTCATAACCAGCTTTCCGTCGGGGCTCAGCTTCGCCCACTTTGCCTCGGACGGAGTGCGAAGAACCAGCTCCGTTTCCGTAAGCGCTTCGGTATCGAGCAATATGAGCTTGCCCGAAAAGCCCTTTGCGGGGAAGATCCGCGGTTCCTCCCCGATCGCGATAACGCCGCCCGAAACGGAAGCGGCAAACGGGCGGATCTCACGCGTTACGGGGAAGCTCCACTCCTTGAGTGCGGCTCCGCTTTCATCCAAAACCGTTATAAAAGTGTTCTCGTTATCCGAGCGGGTCTCAACAAGGCGGCTGCCGGTGAACAGAATGGACTCTGCCTCCGTATCGCCGACTGTGAGGTCTGTTTGTCCAAGGTCTTCGCAGGTCGTCAGGTCGTAAAGATGCGTGGGGCCGAATGTGATCAGACCGTCCTTATCGGCTTTTGCTTCGGCAAAGAGCATCTTCTTGCCGTCCTCCGATATGATGAGATTGCCATACGAGCCCAGGGAATTGAACAGCGTGCTGCCGTAATTCTGTTTGAGCGCATCCCTCGCCCCTGCCGAAACGCCGAGCTCGCCCGAGAGCTCGAGGTATCCGAGCTCGTTTCCCTCGGTATCGAATACGTGTACGCCTGTGTGATCGAAGCCGAGGTTCTGCACCGCGATCAGTTTGCCGCCCGCATAATAGGTCAGCCTCGTGTTTTCAGGCAGGGGGAATGAGCGGATGATCTCATCCTGTTCAATATCGAAGATCACGGCGCGGGAGGTCTCCTCGCCCCTGTCGACGATCAGCAGCTTATTATTCTCCGTCAGCGCGGTGTACGCGGGCACGAAAAGGCTCTTTTCAAAGCCGAGCCTCGTTCCGGTTTCAGCCGCGGGCGGCGCGGGCGTCTCCGTTGGCGCGGCGGTGATATCCGGGGCTTCGGTCACGTCCGGCTCAGGAACGCCGCCTATGAAGAGGAATTTCGCTCTATTTCCGGTCATCAACGTCCCGTAGCTGTCCCTCGGTATAAACGCCGCTTCGGCCTCGGAGTTCTTTTCAAATACGATCGCGCAGATAAAGCCGTTTTCCGTTCGTCCGCCGAGCGGGATATCGAGCCTTGCCCTCTTTACGTCCTCCGGGCTCTCGCTGATATCGAAATACGTCCCGCCAGCAAACTCTGCAAGCTCATGGTCGATAAATACGGAAACCCTCAGCTTCGCCGCCTCGCCCCACACCTCAAAATACGCGGTGAGCGCATCTCCGTTTTCCGCAAGCAGATACTGCTCGCTGTCGAAAGGCCCCGGCACGGCTCCGGGAGGATCCGAAAACAGGCTGACCTTTCTGTACTGCCTGCGGTCTTCATCGCGCGTTTCCATTGAGCCGTGGGAAAGGTACTCCTCCCGTGCCTCAACGTATTCATCGGGGACCGGCATGACTTCGATATCGGGGTTTGAGGGCGCCGCGTTTTCGGGAGCGCCGCTCTTCATACTGACAGGGATGCACGAGGCCTGTGCCCAATAAGCCATCGGCACGCCCGAGCCCGTACCGAATACGGCGGCAGTATTCCCGTTGAACTTGACGCTGAGCGAAGGATTATCCACCATCACGATATTGAGCGCGAGAGTTTCGCCCGTTTTGCCGACCGTGGGCGTGAAGGAAAAGCTTACGGTGCGCGGCACGCCGGCGGCGAAGCGCACGCGGTGCATGACTCCCGATCCCAAAGGTTCTCCGTCCGCCTGCGCGTCCGAGCGCTGTATCACGCCGTCGAGTGCGACGACAAAGCCGTATTCCCAGTTGTTGTTATCCGAAACGTGTATGAGCTCGACCGTCATTTCACCGCCCGAATATTCAAGGTGAGCATCGGTCGCAGTGGTCAGCTCGCCTCCCGAATACGGAAAGGAGGCGGTTTTCGTGAAGGAAAAACCGCTGCCGCCGGTGAATGCCGTTATGCCGCCTCCGCTTCCCCAGAGGCTCGGGTCGATATCAAGCGCAGCGTAGTCGATCCCTTCCGCCGCGTGTGTCGGCTCCGGCGTTCCGAACGTGACGTCATCCTTGGGCTTTTCGGGCTTTTTAACGCACGCGGAGCACAGCATGAACGCCGCGAGCAGCAGCGCGATAACGGCTTTTTTCATAAAGAATCCCTCCTTTTTTCGGAAAAACGGTACAGAAAATAAAGGGGCTGTTATCCCCGTTTTGAATTTACGGTTTTATTCGGGTAAATTCACCGCCGCCGCATACAGCCCGTTTTCGTTTTTAACGGGTATCAGCAGCGCGCCATGATTTTGATCAACGTACGGGAAGCCCGTAAAATGCGGATCGAGCGCTTTGGGAACGGAAAACTCCGCTTTGAGAAGCCCGGTCGCGGTATCGTAGAGTCGGAAGACCTGCACGGGGCTGCCGTCGTCAAACACAGAGCAAGTGCAGAGCGTTCGTCCGTCCGCGGATATCGCAAGCGGCTCGCCCTCCCTTATCGTGGCGAGCTTCACGTAATTCACCCTGCCGGTCTCGATATCGACCACCGCCGCAAACCCGTTGCCCTGCAGTAGTGCGGCAAAATTGCGGTTGGACGCAGCGGGAACTCTGTAGCAAACAAGCCCCGGAAGCTCCGTCGTTTCACCGCTGCGGCGAACTATGACCGTATGCGTATTCGTGCCCCCTGCCGAGACGAGTATGCTGTCGCCGTATACGGCGGCTGGTTCTTCGCCAAATCCTAAATTCCAGCCGAACCGGCCGAGGCCTTCGGTATGCCCGGTAGTAAGATCCAGATAATAGCGGTTCGTGACCTGAACGTCCTGCGAATTCCTGCGGGTCTCACTGACGATCGCCCTTGGGGAAGCGCCGTCGAATACGAACCTTATGCTCTCCAATACCGAGGCTGAGGGCGTTTCGCGCATAATAGGTATCGGTTCGAGCTCATGGCCGCCCGGAACGAACCTGCGCACGGAAGCACCCGGCGTCCCCGCTTTTTCGATACAGTAAACCGTATCGCCGTACAGCGCGACGCCGAACCGGGAGCCGGGCTCGATGCCGGTCATCGAAAGCTCTAAACCTTCCGCAGAATAAAAGTGGAGCGCGTCCCCGTTTTCGCCCGACTCGAGCACGGCAAAGCCGCCGCTTTCGAAGGCTCCGAACCATGCGGGATACGATGACAGGGCAAGCACCGTGCCATACTCCGCCTCCGGAGCTCCTGCCGCTTGTGGCCTTCTAACAGGTCTTGCTTCACTCAGCTCCCTTGTCGGAAACAGCACGGCCTCCGTTCCGTCGGTTTCGATAATGCGGATGTGTGCTTCGGAATTCGATGGATCGTAAACGATAAGCGGGGCTTCGGGCGCTTTCCCACAGGTGTAATTTTCGTATTCGTTTTTAAGCTCGCCGAGATAAGAGGCAAGGTCGGTCTCAATGCCGTTATCCACGATGAGGAAGCGTTTGGCCGTGGGCTCAAGCTCTCCCGTAAGCGTGAATCCGGCGTCGAACGCCGAAAGGCGGCAGACGATCAGCTCCGCAAGACCCTTCAGGTTTTCATCATAGCGTTTTATCAGTTCGGAGTCGCTTACGATCGCATTCGAGTCGAAATCCCAACCGAAAACGAGCTTGCCGTTATGCCCGGGAAAACCACAGCTTTCGGCCCCGGGCGTCACGACGCGTCCGTTTGATAACGCGCTCTGCACGGTGTCATTTATGAGGAACAATATTTCATCATACCTGAGCCCCGACCTCTGCCCGTCCTCGCGGCGCGAGTACAAAAGCTCTGCCTGCTCGTCCGTGAACAGAGTCAGTACCGTGCGTTCGCGGCCGTCTTCAATGAAGGTGTCGGTTTTGCCGTAAACGGAATACTTTTCGCGCATACGGCTCTGCGCTTCCGGGCCTAACGAACCGGGCCCGAGCTCCGAGCCTTCCCAAACGTTCTTCCGCTCGTAGTATCGCGGCGAGCCTTCCCGGGAGGAGAGCGCGTGTATCGAAGCCGCAAATACCGCTGTGAACAGCGCGGTCATAAGTATCGCCGCCGCAAAGGCCGCAATGGTGGGGCGCAGACCTTTTTTCATGCGTTCATCCTCCCTTCCTATGGTTCTGTACTATAATAACAGCCCGGTGTTTCAAAATCATTTCAAAGCTGTTAAATCAACGGTTACTTTAGTGCCCTTCCCGGGCTCGGAGGCGTATTCAAGGCGCGTGCAGTGCGCCGCCGCTATCCTTTGACACAGCGCAAGCCCAAGCCCTGCGCCGCCATCCGCGCGCGAACGGGACTTATCCGTGCGGTAGAAGGGCTCCGTGATATGTGATAGCTGCTCTTTCGTCATTCCGCGTCCGGCGTCGGAAACGAAAGCGGTCCCTTCGGCACAGCCTGCCGTCACCGCGCCTCCCTCGCCGCAGGCATTTACGGCATTTTCAATAAGATTTGCAAACAGCATGGAGAGGAGTACGCCGTCGCCCACGACCTCGCAGGGGCTCGTTTCGAGCTCGAGTGAAACGCCTTTCTCCGCGGCCTTTGATTCAAGAGGCCGCGCCGCTTCGCGAAGCGCTTCGTCGAGCCGCACGCGCTCCTTTTTTATCTCATTCTCCCTGATAAACGCTGAATCGAGTATCTTTTCGCTTATGCGCTTCAGGCGGTCGCTTTCCGAAACGATGTATGAAAGCGCCTCGAGCCGTTCCTCTTCGGGGATGGCCGCACGTTCAAGGTATTCCGCATAGCCCCGTATCGCGGTAATGGGCGTTCGCAGCTCGTGCGCCATGTCGTCCACAAGCCGCTGTTTGACCTCCGCTTCTTTTTTGAGCTCGTCCATCTGCGCGTTCACGCGACCGACCATGGTATTGAAGCTCTTTGCCAGGGAGGCGAATTCGTCATTGCCGCTCTCATCCGCGCGCACGTCGAGCTCCCCGCCCGATATGCGGTCCGCGGTCTCCTCGAGCCTTTCAAGCGGAACGGTCAGCTTTTTGAGCAGCGGCAGCAGCACGGCCGCAAGCAGCAGCGATACCCCGGCTGCCGCGGCGCCGCAGATAAGCGCAAAGGACTTGAATTCGCGATACACGCCTTCGATGTTCTTTGCGAAAACGAGCATGCAATCAACATCCTCCAGCGGATCCGATATAACGATATGTCTTTCGTCCCCGATGCTTTGCCTAAGGATCGAGCCCTCATCATACGCCGCCGGCGCCTCCTCGAACGAAGATGCGAGCACTTCACCCCCGGAAACGAACGCGAGGCGGATCCCGTTTTCATTATAATGCCTGACGTAGGAGCGCATAAGCATATCGGCGCTTGCTCCGCTTCCGTAGGAAAGCATGTCCGAAAGATCCCGCTCGAATGATCGGGCAATATAGCTCTCCTCGGTCTTTGCGGTCTCCTCGGCGTCGTTCATGCTCCGTCGGTATGAAAAAAACGCGAGGGAAAACACCCCCGCGTAAAGAAAAACGAGAAACAGTGCAAGCGTCAGAAGATAGTTTTTCTGCCAAAGCTTCACTTTTCAAACCTCCAGCCGGTAACCGAGCTTATAGACCGTTTTCAGCCTGCTTTCAAGCCCAAGCTTTTGACGAAGCCTTCTTATATGCGTGTCGACCGTGCGGTCGTTGCCGTCGTAGTCGTAGGTCCAGACGAGATAGATCAGCTTTTCTCTGGAAAGGGCGACGTTTCTGTGAGCGATCAGCGCGGCGAGGAGCTCATATTCCTTCGGCGTTAAGCTCACTTCACTGCCCGCCTTCGTCACCCGCTTGCCGATAAGATCGACCGAGATATCGTCGAACTCGAACGTCGCGGGATCCGCCTTCGTTCTTCTTAATACGGCGTTCACACGCTCGATCAGCTCCAACATCTCAAAGGGCTTCACTATATAGTCGTCCGCACCGATGCGCAGCCCCGTCAGCCTGTCTTCGAGCTTGGCCTTTGCCGTCAGGAATATGACCGGCGTATCCTTTATCTCGCGGATGACCTCGTACCCGGAGGCGCCCGGTAGCATGATATCGAGTATTACAAGATCGAATGGGCGCGACGAAATGAGCTCGATCGCATCCAGCCCGTTAAAAACCTGCCCGCACTCATGCCCGACCAGCGTCAGACTGCGCTTTATTAGGTCGTTTATCGCCTTTTCATCTTCAACTATCAGTATCCTCGCCATGTGCTGCCCTCCTTTTTTTCGGTATTATTACATAATCAAAAGTGTTCCAATAACTCTTCAGCGTTATTATAACATAGATCTGTTGCAAAGATGTGTCGGATAATACAGAATAATCATTTGATACAGATTATTTCCCGCCCCCGCTGCATAGGGTCAGAGGACACAGCCCTTGCAAGCGGCGTTTGGGCATAAAAAAGCGACGTTTGCAGGGACACTCGCAGGATGAATACGGTGCATGTGAATAATCGAGCCCGGTGATTTGCCAAGGAACGGTGATTTCCTTCGCATGAGATAAACGCCCCGCAGAGCGCAAAGTTCATTTCCGGCGCAACGATAGAGGGCTATGAAAGTTATGATTAAGGCAAAGATCGAGGAAATTGAGTGAAAGCTGGCAGGTATGCGAACGGCCGCGAAGAACAACGAATACTTCATCCGCGCTGTCCGCAGGTTCATGGAAATGGACACACTGACCGCTCCGCTTCTGAAAGAGCTGATCGATCATATCGAGGTCTCCGAGGTCCAGGGCAAAGGCAAGAACCGCACCCAGCGGATCGTTATCCATTACCGTTTCGCTGGGTACATTGATCTTGAAGACAATTATGTCGAAAGCAATTTCAAGCAGGACACCAGACAGGGCGTTGCCGTCGAATACGTCCCGTACGCGGCGGGAGAATAACAAAAATGGCAAAAGAAAAGCGAGTATTGACTTGAAATCCGTTGTCAATACTCGCTATGGAGCGGGTGATGGGGATCGAACGGGTGCGGCGGCCAAAGGCCGCAAAAAGGGCAACAGTGTTGCGCTTTTCAGCACCCCGGTGATGACATGGCATGGCTCAGAGCCGATTCGACATAAATATGAAAATCGAAGCCCCGCACCGCGTCGTCGCGGGCTTCGCTTGGCTCGCGACGGTTTTTTATTTCATAAGAAAACCATCGCATCGCCTTGCTTTGCCGCTCCTCCTTTTACGCAAAAGGTCACGCTCGGCTCGCCTGTTCGCTTGCAAGCGCGCTCACAACGGCTCGCTGTCGCTGCCAACCTTTTGCGGCAAGTCCCGTTGCCAACGCTCGCTCCAATTATTAAAGGGATGGCAGCGCCGTCCCCTTTTCGACCCTTCCGTCACTCACGGCTTCGCCGCTCGTGCCACCTCCCCTAAAGCAGGGGAGGCATGCACCGCGCCGAATCCCTGAACAAAGGGCGAGGGCATACCGTCCTTTTTTCTTACTCCAGGCCGAGCGCGAGCCTCAGTATGAGCAGCGCGTCGGTGGTATCGGCAGCGCCGTCGCCGTTCACGTCCCCGGCTGAAAGCTGAGCTTCGTCAAGCTCGGCCAGACCCATGGAGGCGCGGAGCAGCAGCAGCGCGTCGGAGGAATCCACGGCCCCGTCACCGTTCACGTCGCCCAAAAGGAAGGGCTCCTCGGGGATGGGATCGTCGGGATAGGCCCAGCGCAGTTCCGCGTAGGGGTAATCCTCGTCGCCCGCGATAGTCCATACGTTTGTGAAATCGAAGCCCGTGTAGCTCGCGGCAAGCCTCATTTGGGCGTCGGTCAGGGGAATGCCCATGGGCTCCTCCGCATCGCAGCTCGTGTCGAGGAAATAGCAGTTGACGGGCTCGGCGTCTTCCCCGGGGAACGGCAACGCAACTATGGGATCCTCGCCATCG
>JAEEGK010005453.1_pt1 | contig 30759 bp, 22 predicted proteins | sample 8958771 | NCBI WGS metagenome assembly JAEEGK01 (sample SAMN16246547, study PRJNA631951) | gut metagenome | biome: gut microbiome; feature: rumen; material: SC-attached | host: Bos | place: Iran: Karaj | collected 2018-10
CCCCAATCCCCAATCCCCAATCCCCAATAATAATAAATAATTGCATTTTTTATATATATTAAATCATTATAAAAATTTAATTTAATATAGCCTTTAATAATTAAATTAAATTCTTTTTTCTAATACTTTTATATATTATAATTTTTAATATTTATTAATTTAGTAAAAAATAGATAATAATATTATTTTTTATAAACATATTTTTAAATTACCAAAAACTATATATCATATTTGAAAAAAAATTTGAAATATTATTTATATGAATCAGTAATTGTTTTATTATCATGATCTGATAATAATGGTAAATTAAACATTCCAGTATCAATAATTTGATAATTTAATAATTTATTTTTAAGATTTTCAAAAATTTTTTCACCTTTTAAATTAGTATGAGAACTATGATTTATTTTTTTAGAAAAAGCAGACTTACATCTTATATGTGAAGTTGATATAGAACTATAATTTGTTTTATATAATAAACTATTTTTATCAGTTGAAAAATAAAAATTAGTATTGTGTGTATTTCTAGAAGAAGAATGTGATAATATGTCACCATTTTTTCCTCTATCTGAACTTAATGGCGAAATATTTGATATTCTTCTTGTTGATAAATTATCAATAGCTAATTTATTTCTAAATAATGTATTTATATTTTTCTTTTCAATATTTAATTTCAATCTAAATTGATTTAATTGTTTTTTTGGAATTTTTTCATATTTATTTTTGCTTAAATTAATTTTTAAATTTGAAATATGTAAATCATTTGAAAAAGTTCTTTTATTATTATTATCTAAAACTTCTTTGACAACATTACTTAAACTAAATTTTCTTTTTTTTTCATAAGCTTTATGAACTCTATCATTACTTTTTTTAATTAATTTATAAATTACTTGTTGTGATTTATAAAGTGGAATTAAAGACTTACAAAAATCTTTATACATTTCAGTCATATATTTAATATTTAATTTTAAAATAGTAGAAAATTCTCTTGTAATAATAAAAGCATTTTCATATTTACTATTATTTTCTAAACAACTTTCAATTCCTGCAATAGCACCTGATTGTAATCTTGAAATAATTTTCCAATTTGTTTTTTTTAATATAAAATCTTCTTTTTCTTTTACAGAAGGTAAATTAACTAAAACACCTTCTCCTTGATATAATAAATAAATATTTTCTGCTTTATCAAAAGGTGTATAAATAATTGTATCTTTATTAACAAATAAAGGAATTATTTTTGTAAATATATGTCTTATTTTAAAATGTTTTTTAAATATTGGAAATTTTCTTAATAAAAATTTAATTTTTTCTGAATCATTTTTTAAAAACTTTGGAAATAAAGTTTTATTAAAATATTCTTTTTCAAGATAAAATAAATGAGTATCTTCAGTAACATAAATTGAAGTTGTTCTTGGAATTGAATATAATAAACCCCATTCACCAAAACACATTCCATTTGTTAATGCAAAATTTTCTGTTTCAAATTCTTTTATAAAATTATTTAAAACACTTCCATTTAATGGTTCTGTTGGTGTTTGATGAACTAAAATTGCTTTTATTATTTTTGGTTCTTTTTTTTCTTTACTTTTTTTTACTATTAATTTTATTTTTTCTTTTATATTTTCTAAATTTACTTTTATATTATCATCTCCTGAATTATGTCTTTTTATTGTTTTATTTTTATTTTTATTTTTATTTTTTTTATCTTTATTATTATTTGAATTAAATATAGTTATATGAGTTAATTTCTTTTGAGAAATATTTTTATTAAAATGAGAATTTAATATTTTATTAATATCATCATCTTCATCACTTTCAATTTCTTCTTTTTTTTCTTCTTCTTTACTTTCATCTTTAATTTTTTTTTTTTTTTGTTTTCATTTTCTTCTTCTTCTTCTTCTTCTTCTTCAATTTCTTCTTCACAATCAGACATAAAATAATCAACATGAATTCTTTCAGGAGGATTTGATTTAATATCACCACCATTAGAAGCTTCATTAGAAAATTTTTTAGTATAATCTTTAGTTTCAATTAATCTAATAACAGCTCTTCCTTTAATTACACCATATAATGCATTAGATTTATCAAATTGTCTAAAAACATATGTACCTTTTTTTCTAAATGTATGTTTTATATAATGTGCCATTTTATTTATATCATCATGATTTAATCCTTGGAAATACATATATCTTAGTAAACCATTAAATTTTAATAAACACATATATAAGAGATTTATATTTCTTTTTCCATCTATTTTTTTATTTGAGTTTAATATATTTTTTCTATTTACTTTTTGCTTTATTTTTAAATAATTGTCTATTTCTTTTGATGATTCTTCAATTAATATTTGATCTAAATTTACTTCTTTTTTAAACATATGTACTTTTATTTCTCTTTCTTGTAAATCATTTATTATATTTAAAAGGTATTTTTTAAATGATTTTAAAGCTTTATTATTTTTCAAAGTATGCCACCAATTCTTATCCATTATATTTTTATTTAACACATTAATTTAAATTCATAATTTTACATAATATAAATGATATAAAATAATATATATTTTATTTTTAATAAATTAGAAATTCTTAAATTTAAATAAAAAAATATACTAAAAAAATAAATTATCCTTTCTTTTTCTATTTTAAATTACATTAAAAAATATATAGTATTATTTATAATTTTTAAATTAATAATTATTAAATAAAATATATAACAAACAAAATGACAGAAAACAAAAATGAAGAAAAATTCTCATTTAATAATGATTCTGAAACAATAGTAAAATTTTTAATAGAAAAATTAATATCATTAACAATATCAACATCAGATAATGCAGTAATCGATAAAAAAGTTCCAGAATATTGTTATGAAAAATTAAAGAAAACATTAATTTCATTTTGTGAATTAAAATACATAACACATGATAGAGATGATGGCCCAACCCTTAAACCAAGAAATCCAAATCCACCAAAAAGTGTAAATGAAAGTTTAGAAATATCAAAATTATCTGAATTTAAAAATAGTGTTTTAGATAAATCATTTCCTTTAAATAAAACTCAATTAAATAAAAAACCAAATGATTCATTTTTAAATTTTTCAAAAGATAAAAAAGAAGAAAAAGAAAAAATACCATTTGATGATAAAAATATAGAACAAATAAATAAAGTAGAAATACCAAGTAATAATGAAAGTAAAATAGAAGACAATAATATATTAATTACAAAAACAGAAATAGAAAATCATCAATTTTACAATAATTATTATCAGGGAAAAAACTTTTGGGATATTCTTCCTCAACCTCGTCCAATAATTGTTGATAGAAATGCATCAACAATGATAAAATTTAATAAAACTATTTTACCTAATCCAGATAAAATTAAAAAAGAAGTAAAAGAACCTCATAGTAAAAAAAAGAAAAAAAGATTAAAAAAACAAATATTAGAAGAAGAAAAATTAAATACTAAAAAACAAAAAATAATGGCATTACCAATAGAAGCACATGATATTCCAGTTGAACAATTCCCAAATTTAATAGAAGGTGAAGAGGTAAATTTATTAAGAGAAGAGAGAAAAAATGAAATTTATATGAAAAAAGTAGAAGAATTAAAAAGATTACAAAAAGAAGAAGAAAGATTACAAAAAGAAAAAGAAAAACAAGATAAATTAAGAGATTTACAATTAAAACAAATAACTGTTGATGCAAATGGAAATGTAATTCAAATAAGACCATTAACATATGAACAATTAATAACAGAATTTACAACAGCAGGATCAAATCAAAGAGAAATTGAAAAAATAAAAGGTGAAGAACCAGCATATTCAAAAAATAAAATATCAATAGAAAAAAATCCAAATACTTCTGGTGTATTAACAGAAGCATATTTAAAAAAAACACAAAAAAAAGAAGAAAAATCTAAAAAACATGATATAAATGATTTAATTGGAAAAAAAAAGAAAAATGATAATAATTCAAGTATATTATTAAAAGATGGTAAAGATAATAAAGATAAAGATGGCAAAAGAAATTCTCTTTTATCAAATGATTCATCACTTCCAAAAATAAAAACTCCTTTATCAATAAAAAAATCAACTTCTCAATATGCAGCAGGATCTAATTTTGAACTTATGAATATGGAATGTGGAGTTATATTAAAAGAAGATACTAAATATAAAACTGGTGGTAAAGACTTTTTTAAAAAATATCAAAGATATTCCATTGAAAATTTTGAAAGACAACAAAATAGAACTCAAACAGAGAATTTTTTTAAAAAAAGAAGTGATGCATTTCCAGATAATGTTAATTTAACAAATGATCTTCCAAAAGAAATATCTCCAAAAACACAACAAGATTTTCATAAAAATTATATAAATTTAGAACCAAGTGATATGAATAATACACTTCATTTAAAAACAAAAAATTTAAAATTAGCATTAAATGCATTAGATTTAATATCAGAATCAGAAGAAAAAGAAAAAATGGTATATGCTAAAAATAAACCAGGAGAATTATTTCATAAAAGAGAAAATATAGAAGAGAATTATGATGATATGAATAGATTTGCAAAAACTTTAATGGGATCTAATAATTGGGGAACAGCAATATTAAATAATAGAGGAAAAGCTGGTATTAAAGTTCCTAAAAAATTAGATAATCAAGATAATGTTAATACTACAAGATTAAGAAGAAGAATTCCTCCTTTAAATGTTAATTCTGGAAATAGTAAAATGAGTGTTACTTCTACTAGTGGTTTCTTTAAGAAAGGTAAAGGTAAAAAACCTATTAAGTTACCTAAATTAAAAGAAGAAGATTTTATTGAAGCTATTGAAAAAGATGAAGAAAATGAAAAAAAAGGTTATGTTACTACTAATAATTTTTTTAAATAGAAATAATTTTGATTAATAATATTTTAATAATTTTTATATATAATAAAATAAAATTTAAAAAAACAAATATTTAAAAATAAAAAATTAAAAAAAAAAAATGAATGCACCACCAATTGATGATCAAATGTTATATGTTTCATTTAATCAAGATTCTTCATGTTTTGCATTAGGAACACAAAGAGGATTTAAAATTTATTCTTCATATCCATTAAATGAGCCTTATGAAAGAATTTTAGATGGTGGAATTGGAATAGTAGAAATGTTATATAAAAGTAATATACTTGCTTTAGTAGGAGGAGGAAAATGTCCAAAATATAATAAAAATAAAGTAATAATATGGGATGATTATCAAAAAAAAGTAGTAGCAGAATTAAAATTTACAACAAGTGTTATTAATGTAAAATTAAAAAGAGATAAAATCTTTGTTGTTTGTGTAAAAAGAATTTTTATTTTTAATTTTCAAAATTATCAAAATATAGATATTATAGACACATATGATAATCCAAAAGGATTAATAGGAATAAATAAAGATCAAAATCAAACAATAGTAGCATTTCCAGTAGTAAATGATAAAGAAAAAGGTTTTATAAAAGTAAAAAATTATGATAAAGTAAAAGAAATTTTAATACAAGCACATGATAGTATAATTTCATATATATCAATAAATAATGAAGGTACAATTTTAGCAAGTGCAAGTGATAAAGGAACAATAATTAGAATTCATAGAATTTCAGATGGTATTTTATTACAAGAATTTAAAAGAGGAAAAGAAAAAGCAGAAATTAATTATATTTGTTTTGATAATTTTGGTAAATTTTTAGCTGCTACAAGTGACAGAGGAACAATTCATATTTGGTCAATGGGAAGTTCAATTAAAAAAATGAAAGAAACTAATGAAATTAATGATGATGATAATATGGTTAATGATAATAATAATATTAATAATGATAAAGATATTATTATAAATCAAGATGATTTACCTGAAAATAAAAGTTCATTTTTTAAAAATATATTTGGTGTTAAAGGAGAATGGAGTTTTGCACAAGTTAGATTAGAAGAACAAAAAAGTATTTGTTGTTTTGATAAAGATAATAATATTATTGTTATTAGTTCTGAAGGGAAATATTATCATGCTAAATTAAATAAAAAAAAAGGAGGTGAATGTAATATTGATTATACTACTAGTCTTATGGAAGGGGAAAAAGAAAAATAAATTTTTTTTTTAAAGTTTAGTTTTTGTATTAAGAATTAAATAAATATTATTTTTTTTTATTTTTTTATTTAAATTAAAATGGAAAATATTATTGCAAATTTTGATAAAATTATTTGTAATGATGATTATTTAATTATATATAAAATTTTATCTGATAATTTAGAAAAAATTCTTAAGTTAAAAGATAATACTGAACAAATAATAAATTATTTTTTGGAAAATATTTTTTTAAAAGATAATAATCCCTTAATATTACTATCTTTTTATATGATTATAAATGAAAATATATATTCTGTTCCAAATCTCATTATTGAAAAAAGTTTTATTGATAATGAAATAACATCAAAAAAATTAATTTTAATTTTTAATTCAATATATATTTCAAATAATAAAGAAAATTTCCAAATTCCTCCTTTAAATATTTTTATCAATTTTTGTTTTAAAATACCAGATTTCATAAATAATTATTTTGAATTTTCTTTTGTGAATAATTCTTTATATTTTGAATCATTATTTCATCAATTATTTTTAAATATTAATATTTTTTCATTAGAAGGAATTATTCAGAAAGTATATATTCTTAAATTATTCCAAAATTTATATAATTCTATTCTCAATTATAATGATATAAGTGAAAAAGAATTAAAGTCTTTTATTTTATTAATTTATGATAATGAACTTCTAAAAGATGAATTTTTGAAAAGATATTTTCAATTCAACTGTTTTTTAAATAAAGATAATTTTAATAAAATATTAATAATTTATAAAAATGTTAAAAATGTAGAAAAATTAGGAAGAATAGATAAAACAATTAGAAAAAATTCTTATTTTCTTTCTTTGATTTTGTCATGTGAAAATGAAGATTTACAGAAATTATTTTTTAATCAAATCATAAATTTATTAAAAGAAAAAAAATCAAATATATTAGAAGAAATTGAAATATATGATTTTTATCAAATATTTTTTTCGCTTTTTTTTATATTAGAAAAATATAATCATTCATTCAATCATTTAGAAATTTTTGATTCTTTACTTAAAATAGTTTTTTTAGTTATGGAAATGGTAATGGACAAAAATAAAAAAGGAATAATTCAAATATTTATGTCTTATTTAAAAGATAAAATGAATAATTTTTTAAAAGATAAAAAAAGAGAACCAGTTGAAGAAGATGAAGGAGAAAGTATATTTTTAGATGAACAAAAGAATTTATTATCTCTTCAAGATAATCAAAAAAACCTAATTAACAACTATTTTTTTTTTTGTGAATCAGATAATAATTCTTTTAAATTTAAATTTTATAAAAACATTTTAAAAGAAGAATTAAATATAACTCAAAATAAAATTTTAGAAAATAAAAATATTATTAAAGAAAAAAAAGAAAATAAAAACAAAACAATATATAAATCTGTAAAATTTCAAAAAAAATATGGTGTATTTGATAAAAACAAAGCAAAAAATGATTTATTAGAATTAGAAAAAAGACAAAAAGAAAAAGAATTAAAAGAAGATGAAATAAAAATACCATTATCATTTAATTTATCATCAAAATTAAAAATAAATTTAGAAACAAAAGATGATTATTCAGATCTTCAAAAAATAAAATCACCATTATATTTAAAAGATGCAATTTTAGGTTTAAATTCAGAATTTAAAGACAGACAAGAATTATCATTAAAAATTTTACCATCATTAATTGATTCACAACCTTTAGATTTAGAATTCTTTTTAAAAGATTTAACACTTTCTTTATTTAAATTAGGAAATTCTTATGATATTGAAAAATATGATGAAACTGTAGAAATTATTTTAGTTAAATTAATTAAATTTAATCCTAATCAAATGACAAAAATTTTATGTGAGAGATTTTTCAGTGATGATAATTGTGGTTTAAAATATAAATTCGTTATTTTAAATGTTATTGATAAAGCTGTTGATGAAATTAGTGGTTATTATATTAAAAATAATAAACCAAAAGTTAATTATTTTCATGTTTATTTTTTAAATGTTATTTTTCCTTTATTAAATTATTTGAAAAAAACTAAAATTGATTTTTTAATTAGTTTTGAAAATTTTGATTTATTATTAGCTAAATTTATAATTTTAATTGCTAATATGATTAATGTAAGTGAAAATCATCCTTTAATTTATAAAGCTCTGTTTGAATCCTTTGATTTATTTAATGCAGTAATAAATTTAAAAAAATTAATTGAAAAAAAATCTCATTCATTAATTGAAAGTTTAAATTTTTATATTAATGTTACTTTAAATTTTTATACAGATAATTTTATAAATATTTATCCTGAATTTTTGAAAAATATAAAGATTGAAATTTTATTTTTAGATAATTTACTAGAAGATAAGCAATTAAATGAAAATTTAAGGATAAATATTTTAAAAACTTTAAATAAATATTCTATTCAAAGTGATAAATTTAGGGAAAAATTTTTTGGTAATTCTTTAATAATTTAATAATAAAGAATTTCAAATTAAATCATATATATTATTAATAAATATTTAAAAAATATAAATAATATTGTAAAATGATAAAAAAATATTTTATGGAAATTAATTTATAAAATTTAAATAAAATTAAATATTCATTTTAAAATCATTATATTATTTTTAAATTAATTAATTAATATTAATTTTATTTTTCATTCAAAGCTTTCATTAACAGATAATGATGGTTTGTTTTCAAAATTTTCTTTATTTTTATAAATAATAATTATTATTCCTATAAGAATAAATACAATTAATAAGATTTCTATTAATAAAAATATTATTGTAATATTATATTCAGGAGTAAATTCATAAATATCTAAACACAAATCTGAATTTCCATCAAATAAAATTTTATAATCATCTTCAGAAAAAATCACATAATTAAATTGTTTTAAAATATCTTTATTAATAATTATTAAAGTTTTTTCATTATTCTTTGTGTTGTTCTTAATAACTAAGTTTGGTAAATGAATAAGATAAAAACCATTTGATAATGTAATATTAATATTAGTTCCATTTAAAATGTTTAATTCTTTTTTTAATTTATTACTAAGATATATTTCATTATTTCCTTCAAAAGAAAAAATTACATAAACATATTTATTTAAGGTATTATTTTTATAATATTCTTTTTTTTGTTTTTTATTACTATTTTTAATTTGATAAAAATCACCTTTATATATTTTGTTAAAATTACATCCCCAAAGAGGTAAATTATTATTTGAAATTTCACATAAAAAATTAAAGTTATTTAATTTTTCATTTAAAATGAAAGTTGTACTATCATTTTTAAAATGAAAAGCAAATAATTGAGAATTAATTATTGATTTTAATTGATATATTATTGTTCCATCATCTACTATTTTTTTATTATCATTCCATCTACCTAAACCAAAATATGATTCACTTATATTTGTATCATTAGAATAAAATAATTTCCATTTTATGTTTTTGTTATTTATTTTAATTAATTCTTCAGATTGTTTTACTGTAATATTTTTGGTATAATTTAATGTTAATATTGCTGTTTTATTATATTTTAACTCATCTGTTTTTAAAAGAATTCCTTGAATAAATAAATTTATCTTTAAATTCCTGAATTTTTCAAAATCAGTAAAATTAATTTTTCCTTCTTTATTTATTGTAAAATTTAAACATTGAAACAAAGGAATTGAAAATAAAACAAATAATATTTTCATTTATAAAAATAATTATATCATTAAAATATTCATTAAAATATATAATATAAAAAAAATTTTACTCTGTTTTTTTGGTTTTATTTATATAATTTAAAATTATTTAATAATTTGGAGATTGTCTAGCCTTAATTTGTTCAATTTCTAATTTTTTTTTCAAATTACTAAGAATATGAATTAATTCTTTTTCAATATTTTTTTCTTTAACATGATGATTAATTTCTAAAGCTCCTCCTTTACTTAATTTATTATGAAGCATATTAGTTTCTTTATCTCTATCTTCAGAAATTTTATCTTGTTTAACAGTCATTGTTTTTATTTTATCTTTATCTTTTAAATTTTTTATAATTTCTTTTTTATTGTCTTCTAATTCTTTTAATTCATCATTTAATTTTTTTTTATAATTATTTTTATCTTGTGTAATTTTACCAATAGTCATTTTTAATTTTAATAACAATTTATTTTTTTCATCAACTTCTTTAACATATTTTTTATTTTCAATTTGTAATTGATGAAAATCAATAAATTGTAATTCATTATTAGAATCTTTTTTTTCAATTTTTTTAGTAGCAACAACAATTTGTTTATTTAAATTTTCTACTTGTTCTTTATATTTTTTAATCATATTATTTAATTTTTTAAATTTATCTTCGAAAAACTTTTTAAAAACATCAGCAGAAATTTTTCCATTTTTATTTTCACTTTGTGTATCAATTTTTCTATTTAATTCATAAACTTCCATTTTAATATCTTTAATATGTGAAATAACTTCTTGATTTTGTGCTAATAATTCATCAGTTTTTTCATCTTTTCTTTTTTCAAAAGTTTCCCATTTTGTATGTGCATTTTGTAATTCTGAATGTACAACATCATATTTTTGATTTATATCTAATGTTCCTATTTCTCTTTCTCTTGACATTCTATTTTTAAAATATTCTTCAAAATTAAAACTTTTTCTACATTCTTCATCATATACTCTATTAAAGTAATGAGTAAATATTAATTTTTCATTTAATAAATGTTTTTGCTTTTTAAGAAGAGTTGAATGTTTTGCTTGAAGATTTTTGTCATCTTTCATTTATTTTTAGGTTTTTTTTTGTTTTTTGTTTTATATTTTTTTTTTTTTGGATTTTTTTAAGGATTATATTTTATAATTTATATAATTTTTTTTTGTTTTTTTAACAAAAAAATTATAATTAAATTATGTTATTCTTGTATTTTTTGTTTTAATTCTCTTATTTCTTTTTTTAAAAATTCATTTTCATTTTTAAATATTGTAATTAATTCCTTTTGTTGTTTATATTTTTCTTTGTATTTTTCAATTATTTCTGCATCAGTTCCACTCATATTACTATATTTACTTTCAGAAACTTTATCAAATGAATTATATTCTTTTGATTTATTATTTTCATTTTCCATATTCTTTTTTTCATTTTTTTTCTTTAATTCATTATTTTTATCTTTAATTTCTTCTTTTAATTGGTTCATTGTTAATATTAAACCTTCTTTATCACTTTCATTTTCTTTAATTTTATCTTTTAATATATTTATTTCATCTATTAATTTATTATTTACATTTTTATATCCTTCAATTTCCATATTTTCCTCTTTTAATTTATTTGATTCTTTTTCTTCTATTGTTTCTAATAATTTTTTATTTTCATTTAATAAATTTTGATAACGATTAAATATTTCTTCATTTTCTTCTTTTAATTTTTTCTTTTCTTCTTCATTTTTCTTTAAAAATGATGTTTCTTTTATTTGTGTAATATTTTCTTCTTCTAAATTTTTATTCTTTTCTTTTAATTCTGAAATTTCATTTTGTAATGAAATCTTTTCTTGATTTAAAATTTCATTTTCTTTTATTTTATCTTCTAAAATATTATTATTTGATGTATATTCCAAATTATTTTTATTTAATTGTTCTATATAATTGTTTTTTTCCTTATTTAATTTTAAAATTTCATTATTTTTTTGTGTAACATCTTCTTTCAATTTAGTAATTGATTCATTTTTCTCTTGAATTATTTTATTTAAATCAATATTTTTATTAGAATTTGATTTTAAATTTTCATTTTCTAATTTGATATTTTCTATTTCAGAATTTTTATTAGTTATATCAATTTTTAATTTATTAATATCATTATCTTTTGAATTGATTGTTTCTTCTAATTTATTTATTTTATCTTCAAATTCTTTTTTAATATTATCTGAATTTTTTTCAATTGTTTCAAATGTATTATTTAATTTATTGTATTCTAATATTTTTATTTGTAAATCATTTTTCAATTGTTCTATATTTTTTTTTAATAAATCGTTTTCTTCATTTTGTTTTTTGATTATATTATTTAAATCATTATTTGATGTATCTTTTGAATTTGTTAAATTTTCTATTATTTCTTCTTTATTTGAAACTAGTTTTTCTAATTCTTGTATTTTTTCTTCTAAATTTTTTTGTATATTATCTTTTTCCTTTTCTAAATTTTTATTTTTTTCATTCAATATATTATTTACTGATTTTATATTTTCATATTCTGAATTTTTTTCATTAAATTTTTCAGTAATTTCTTGTTTTTCTTTTATAATATTTTCTAATTCAAGCTTTTTATTTTCATATTTTTCTTTTTCATTTTCTTTTTCTTCTTTTATTAATTCAATTTCTTTTTTTTTTTCATTTAATTCATTTTCAAGTTTATTTATTATTTGTTGCTCATTTTTTATTAAATTTTCATTTAATAATTCATCATATTTTATTTGGATTTGTTCTTTTTCATTATAAATTTCTTGTAATTTATTTTTTTCTTCATTTAATCTTTTTTCATATTCATTTACTTTATTTTCATTTTCTTTTTGAATTTGTGTTAAATTATTATTTTGTAAATTTATTTTTTCATTTAATAAATTTATTTCATTTTCTTTATTTATTAATGTATTTTTAATATTATTTGTGTTATTTATTTCTTCATCTTTTTTTTGAATTTCTAATAAATTATTTTTAATTGTTTCTTTTAAAATTTCATTTTCTTCAATTAGTAATTTATTTTTCTGTTCTAAATTTTCAATTAGAAAATTTTTTTCTTTTATTTCATCTGTATAAATTTTAGAATTATTTAAATTTAATATCTTCTCTTTAGAATCATCAATATTATCTTTATTTATATCTTGATTAGTTATTTTTTGGTTAGAAATCACTTCCTCTTTTTTTGAATCATCCTCAAAATTATTATTATTATTAAAATTATTACTGGAATTTATATTCATATTATCATTATTTACATTTTCAAATTTTATATTATTATCTTTATTATAATTTGAGTTTAAATTATTTCCATTATAGGGAAAATTTAAATATTGATTATTTACTTTTTGATGATATGAAGGGAAAATAATATTTTTATGTTCTCTATACTTATTATAATTTTTTATTTCTGGGTGATATTTATTTTTAATATAATTTTCAACTCTATTATCTGATGATAAAACATTTTCAGTAATTTCATTTATTTCTTTTTTAATATTATTTAATTTTTGATTTATATTTTGTTTATCAATTAATGAATTTTCTTTATATTTATTTATGTTATTTATTTTTTTGTTTATAATTCTAAGTTTATTTGAAAATGGATGAGAATAATCAAAAAAAATATTATTTTGATATTTATTTTCTTTACTTTGAATAGAGTTTATTTCATTTTGTTTCATATTTTTTATTATAATATAAATTAAAAAATAATTAAAAAAAAAATAATATTCAATTTTATTTTAAAAAAAATTAATTAATTTTATAATACAATAATTAAAAAAGTCAAAAAAAATAATATAATTTAAATCTTTTATATCATTAAAATATATTATTTAAAGAGAAATATCAACTAAATTGTAATAAAAAAAATGGACCCAAATACGATAAAATGTAAATGTGGAAGAATATTCACTAAAAATGAATTTCTTCAACACTTTCAAAAATGTCAAGATTTCAAAAATAATTTTAAGCATTTCGATCAAGAATTTGGTGAAATATTGAAAAGATATTCAGAACCAAAAGAAAATCTTTTCATAATCAAATTTCTTCTTAGTCAATATATCAATGTTTTAGATAAAAAAATTCAAAACTATTTGGCTCAACAACAACAAAATAACCCAGGAAATAATCAGATGGGAAGCAATAGAAATATCCCTCAAGGTAATAATTTTCCTCAAAGTAATAATTTTCCTCAAGGTAATAACTTCCCTCAAGGTAATAACTTTCCTCAAGGAAATAATTTCCGTCAAGGTAATAATTTTCCTCAAGGTAATAACTTTCCTCAAGGTAATAACTTTCCACAAGGTAATAACTTTCCTCAAGGAAATAATTTCCCTCAAGGTAATAACTTTCCTCAAGGTAATAACTTTCCACAAGGTAATAATGTTCCTCAAAGGCAAAATGACCCATTTAATAATGTTCATCAAAGGCAAAATGACCCATTTAATAATCCTTCATATATTGATCAACAAAATTTAGAATTATGCCAAATATGTAAATCTCCAGAAATAACATATTTAGAATGTATTCATGTAATTTGTAATAATTGTTTTCTTAAAGAAGCACAAAAAGATTTACCAAATATGAAATGTAGAATATGTTCTCAAAATATTTCTGAACAATATAAAAAAGAATTATTAGGAAAAGAAAAATATGATAATCTCGTAAAAATTTTTAATGAAAAAATATTAGGTAATGTAATTGAATGTCCAAATTGTCATGAAATGATATTATTTGAAAAAGGAAAAGTAGATTATAATGTTAGAGATGATCAAAATAAACAATTGAGTTCAGAAGCTGCTGAAGATTATGCTCAAAATAGATGTCGTTGTGCAAGATGTAATAATAATTTTTGTGCAAAATGTAGAGCCTCACCATATCATATTGGTATGACATGTGATCAATATCAACATTTCGAAAAAGCTAAAAAATGTAAATATTGTACAAATGAAATTAAAGGAGGAAATAGAGGACCAGAAGATGATGTTTGTAATCAACCAGATTGTCTTGAAAGATATAAAATATCATGTAAAAAAACTTTACCATGTGGTCATAGATGTTATGGTGTAAATATGGAAACACAATGTCCTCCTTGTTTAAATCGTGAATGTCCTTCTTTTAAAGAAATATATGATCAAGATGCTGATGCTTATTGTAATATATGTTATACTGAAGGATTAGGTAATGCTCCTATTGTTTTATTATCATGTAATCATTATGTTCATTATTCATGCATAAAAAAAAGATTAGAAGGTAGATGGGTTGGTCCAAAAATAACATTTAATCATTGTTTATGTCCAGCTTGTAATAAATGGTATAATTGTCCTCAAGTACCAGAATTACAAAAAATAATAAATGAGAATAAAAAATTATATGATGAAATATGTGATATGTCACTTAAAAGATTAAAATTCGAAGAATTAGATAAAGATCCAAAATTAACTGATCCAAATTCAAAATGGTATGGACAAAAATTAGAGTATGCCTTAAAGCGTTTAACATATTATATGTGTTATATATGTAAAAAACCCTACTTTGCAGGTCGCCGTGAATGCGGTGATGGTCCTAATGTAAATAATGATAATCCAAATAAAGTTTATGACCCTAAAGATTGTGTTTGTGGTAAAGATGCGAATTTAAGTGGAGTCGCAGGTGTAACTGATTGCAAGAAACATGGTAAAGATTTTATTGAATATAAATGTAGATTCTGCTGTAAAATCGCATCTTGGTTTTGTTGGGGAACTACTCATTTTTGTGAAGATTGTCATGCAAGACAATGTAAAGGTGATTATGTTAGTAAATATCCTAAAGATAAGTTACCCAAATGCAATCCAAGAACTTGTGAAGTTGGGGGTAAACATCCTCCTAATGGTGAAGAATATGCTTTAGGATGCTCTATTTGCAGGAATAATGAAGAAAATTATAGAAGTGATTTTTAAAAAATCGTGTATTTTTCATTTTTTAAATTGAACTTAATGCTAGAATAGCTTTAAAAATATTTTTAGATTCCAATTTATATTTATTAAATTAAAATAAAATATTAAAAATAGATAATATATAATTAATTATTTTTTTATGGACTATTTTAATATTATGAACACTATTTTTTTTTTGATAGGAAAATAAATTTTTTTTTTATTTATTTTCCTTTTAACAATTCTTGTATTTCTTGATCAATATCACTTTCAATTACTTTTTTCATATCATATTTAAAAATATCAGTAAAATTGCCTTTACCATCCCAAATAAGACTATTATATCCTTGAATACCTAAATAAGGAAAAAGTTGGTCAACTTGTTCATCCATTTGTTCATAAGTTAAATAAAAATTCTTATTTTCATTATTAATATAAATTTTCCCTTTTTCATTTATAATATAAATTCTATTAGTATTAACACCAACACTTCTATAAGCAATAGCATCTGAATTTTTATTACCAATCCCAGAATAAAATGGATAATAATCATTAGGGAATAAATTTAAAACCATTAATAAAGAAGAAATTTTCATTGTATGAGGTTTTTTATCAATAATTTCAGTTTTAAATGCAGAAATAAAATCATCTTTACTCATTAAAATAGGTCCTTCAGGCATAGTAATATTATTTTGATTAATATTATATAAAAATTCTTTAGTTTGTTTATGTTGACACATAGTTCTTGCAGTTAAATATAAAATTTTATATCCATTATTATAAATATCATTATATAATTTAGTAATATTTTTATGTGACCAATCACCACCCCAAAGATAAGAAAGTTGACCTATTAAATCACTTCTTGAAATTGTACCATCAAGATCACTTATTAAAATTTTATCATTATAATTCCAAAGATATAAATGTGATTTTAATGTTCTTATTCCACGATATGAAGATATTGTAAATTCTAATACATTTTTACCATAATTTAAATTCATAAGTGAAAATTGATTTGATGTAAATACATGACTTTCTTTATATTTTGGTATCTTTTTTTTATTATTTGATTTTAAAGATGGTGATAAATTATTAGAATTTGAAGAAGAGGAATTTTTTGATGGTGAATTTGAATTATTTTGATTTCTATTTAAATCATCATATTTACTTTTTAATTGAGGTGAATTTGATGAAGTTGAATTATAATTTTCACTTTTATTATTTTCATTATTATTTTCTTCAATTTTATTAATATCAATTTTATAAGTATCTTTATATATTGTTTTCCAAAATAAACCACCTTGACTTTGAGTTAAATTATTAATTGAATCTTCAGGTAATGGAGAACCAAATGCTAATTCTGCAAGAACCATTGGTGCAACTACTTTCCAAGTATATATATAATTATCTATTTTTATTGCTAAATTATTACTATTTAATATTTTCCATGGATCTTTAAAAAATTGCTCTTTTGATATTTTATTTTTTTCAAATTCTGTTTTTAATGAAAAATTCTTTTTATTTTTATTTTTACTTATTATATTCCAACAATCTGATAATTCTAATTTAAATTGATTTTTTTCGTTTTGTAAATTAAATGAATCTTCTTTTATATTTTCATTTATTTTATTTTCACTTTGTAATAAAGTATTATTTTTATCAGAATTATTAATTTCATTTGTTATTATATTTTCCTTATCTATATTTTGAATATTAATATTATTATCTTCATTATTAATATTTTCATCTTTAATTTCATAACTTTTAATATTTAAATCATGAGCATCTTTTTCTTTTTTATCTTCAAAATCTATTTTATCATCATATTTTTCAGGTGAATTTTCATTTGAACTTCTAATATTTTCATCAACAGAAACACCACTATTATCACTCATTGAATTACAAGAACCATTTTCACTTTTATTATTATCAAAAGATTTAATTTTAATTTTATTTTTTTTTTTAATATATGCTTCTCCAGATTCATTTAATTTAATTGGAATATTTATAATATTATCATTTATTTTAAATTTTACTTCTTTTTCTTTTGGTTTTAATATTGACCATTGACCAAATTTTACTCTTAAAGGAGTTCCTTTATATGTTCCATTAGGTTGTTTTATTACTAAAATATCCATTGCACCACTTACTAATGTTGGATTATATGAAAAGAAATTTAATATTTTATCCATTTTTTTTAATTCTGATATATAGAAAATATTTTTTTTAGTTTAATTATTATATTTTAACTTCTTATTTAAATTTATTTTTTTATGAATAATAATGATGATATTATAAATGATTTAAAATCATTATATAATGAATCTGGATATAATAAATTTTATTGGAATAGAATTTTATATAAAATAAATAAATCTGATGAGGATTGTCATAAAGTGTTTAATTATATGAAACAATTAATAAATATTCAATCAAATAATATACTTAATTTAGATTTAATTGATTTTATTATTAATTATGGAAATTTAAAAGTAATATCTTTATTCTCACAAAATGAATTTTTAATGAATATTATTAATTTATTAAAAAGCAAAAATAATGTTTCTACACAAATTCAAAAAGAAATTATTTTTCTAATTCAAAAATGGTATTTTAAATTTATAAATAATAAAGATTTATTATCATTTACTAAATGTTATTTATTTTTAATAAGTAAAGGAATTGTTTTTCCAAATAAAGATTATATTTTAAAAACATATTCAAAATATATATTAGATGAAGAAATTGAAATAAAATATTATAAAAATTTATTAAAAGAAGATACAAATTATATTGAAGAGTTTGAAAAAATAGAAAATAAATTTAGTGATGATATTCCACAAAAAAATATATTAAATAATAAAAATAATAAATTTGAAAATAATGAAAAAAACATTTGTTTTAATATTAATGAACATTTAACAAATTATGAACCAAATAATAATGAATTTGGAAATTTTCAAAATCATTTGAATAATATGAAAATAAATTATAAAAATTTATTTGGAAATTATATTAAAAAGAATTATTAGTTGACTATTGCAAAAAGTTAACAATTATATATAATAGAATTATTTATACATTATAAGTTTTAAAACCTTGACTTATATTTGGAAATTTAATTTTTATTTTTTTTTTCCATTCATCATAATCATAATTTAAAGTTTTAATTGAATTTGAATAATTTTTTTTTATATTTGAACTATCATATAAAATATCAGTTGATAAATAATTAATTTGATCACGATATATTTTATTTCTAGTTGTTAATAAATTTGTATTTGTTGATTGAATTGTATCAAAATCAGAAAAAGTTTTAGTTGAATTATGAGATAATAAAGTTCTTTTTGTTTTTAAATTATTTCTATTATCACTAAAAACTCTTCTATGAAAAATCATTTTTTCTGGATTTAATTCATTTGTATTAAAATATCTAAAAGTATTTAAATGTTGATGATGAAGATGATTTTTTTTTTCATTTTTATGATATTTTTCAATACTTATTAAAAAACTAATTCTATTTTCCCTTTTTTTTAATTTATTTTTGCTTTTGGAAATTTCATTTTTTTCTTGTATACTTAATTTTCTTCCTATTATATTTGGTTTAAATTCTTGTAATTTTCTTATTTCTTCTCCTACTTCATCTTTTAATATATCATTTTCTGATATTTCACGGATTTTTTGATTTCTATAATTTGTTAATAAGGTGTATATATCTATATATTTTCTACTTTTTTGAGTTTGATAAATGTAATCTCTCATCATTCTTTTAAAATAATCAGTTGCGTTTAAAAGATTAAAATATGATTTTTTCTTATTTTCTTCTAATGATTTTAAATTCATTTTCTTTTTCGACATTAATTAATTAAATCTATAATATTTTAAAATTTTGTATTTTATTAGATTTATTATATATTATATACAACATTAAGTCTTAAATTTTTGAAATTCTTTAGAAACATTTTTTAAACAATTTAACAAAAAATGAATAACTATTAAGTTATTGATTTAAAAGTAGAATAATTAAAAAAATTTTTAAATTTTTAATTTTAACAATTTGTAAATTTTGAATTCTAAAAATATAACATAAACCAAAAAAATATAAAAAAAATAATTAAAAAAAAATAATAATTTAAATTTGTAGAAATCAATAAAAACCAATTCAAATTAAAAAAACCATATTATTCGAAAAAAAAAATAAAAAAATGTCAAACAAATATCCAGATAACAAAGAAGACTTAATAAAATTATATTGTAATCGTCTTCTTGAAAATAAGCAAAAAGAAGAAGAACGTGAAAAAACCCGAACAGAATTTACAACACTTCGAGACGAAGCAGACAAAACAGATGAGCATTTAAAAACAATACAAAACACAGGACAATTAATAGGAGAAATCTTAAAAAAAATAGACGAAGATAAATATATAACAAAATTAGTAAACGGTCCTCGTTATGTAGTAAATTGTAAAAAAGCAATAGATCGTTCAAAATTAAAAGTAGGAACAAGAATTTCATTAGATTTTTCAACATTAACAATAATGAGAATATTACCTCATCAAGTAGATCCAACAGTATATAATATGATGACAGAAGATCCAGGAGAAGTTCCTTATTCAAGTGTAGGAGGATTACAAAATCAAATAAGAGATTTAAGAGAAACTGTAGAATTACCAATTACTAATCCAGAATTATTTAAAAGAATTGGAATTAAACCACCAAAAGGTGTTTTATTATATGGTCCTCCTGGTACTGGAAAAACATTATTAGCAAGAGCTATTGCTTGTAATATTGAAGCTAAATTTTTAAAAATTGTAGCTTCTAGTATTGTTGATAAATATATTGGAGAAAGTGCTCGTGTTGTTAGAGAAATGTTTGCTTTTGCTAAAGCTAATCAACCTTGTATTATTTTTATTGATGAAATTGATGCTATTGGTGGTAAAAGAGCAAGTGAAGGTTCTTCTGCTGATCGTGAAATTCATAGAACACTTATGGAAATGTTAAATCAAATAGATGGTTTTGATGATTTAGGTAAAGTTAAAGTTATTATGGCTACTAATAGACCAGATGTACTTGATCCTGCTTTATTAAGACCTGGAAGATTAGATCGTAAAATTGAAATTCCACTTCCTAATGAAAGTGGTAGAGTTGATATTTTGAAAATTCATAGTAAACCTATGACTAAAAAAGGAGAAATTGAATATGAAGCTCTTGGAAAATTAACTGATGGTTTTAATGGTGCTGATTTAAGGAATGTTTGTACTGAAGCTGGAATGTTTGCTATTAGAGCACAAAGAGAGTATGTTGTTCAAGAAGATTTTATGAAGGCTGCTAGAAAAATTAAAGAAGCTAAACATTTGGAAAGTAAAATGGATTATTCTAAAGTTTAGTTTTACTTTTTTTTTTGTTGTTTGATATATACTTTTAAATAATAAATAATTGAATGTTTTTTAAATTAAAAAAAAAATTTTTTTTAATATTATTATTGATTATTAATTATTCTTTATTAGTGAAAATATATTGTAATTATATTAAATTATTTATTTTAATTCTTTTATTGATTTCATTAAATCAGAAATTTGTTTTTCTTTTTCCAAAATTAAATTTTTTAAATTCTCAATTTCATTTGTAATAAATAAATTATGTTCTTCAAAATCTCTCAAATTAGAACTATCATCAACTTCTTTAAAATATTGTGAAATATTAGGAATTTTAGAATTAGAATTAATATCATTTTTATTCTCACCATCATTATTTTTTTTATCATAATCATCATCTTTACTTTTATCACCATCTCTTTTATCATCATCAACATCCATTAAATCATTTTTCTCTCCATTTTTATCTCCAATAGAATTATTATCATCACCCTCTTCAATATTCATATTATCAACATTATCAAAATTTTTCTCATCATCATTTTTATTTAAGCTTAAATTACTATCATATTTTTTCATAAGTAATTCTCTAATATGAGGTTTAGGATTAACAAAAATAATCTCATCATAATTTTCTTCAATAACAGGTCTTTTACTAGAAGGAGCAATATGACTTTGTTGAGGAAATAATTTTAAAGGATGAACAACTTCTAAAGGTTTTATTGTTTCATCAACTAAAAAAATTTTAATTTTTATTTCAAATTCACCCCATCCTGTTTCATATAATTCAAAAGGCCATTTTGGAATTACTCTTACTTTATTTTCAAATGAATCATGTAATGTAAATTGTACTTCTTTTATAAAATTTGATATATTTTCATTATGAACTCCTCTTACATATACACACCATTTATAACTATAATTCTGTTGACCTTTTTTTCCTAAATACATTGCTATTGAACCATATATAAATGGTTTTGTTATTATTTCATTTTTATTTTCCGACATTTTTTTTAGAGGGATTAATTTTTTTTTTTAAATTAAAAAGTTTTTTTTTTGGTATATATATAAATGATTTATAATTATATTTTTTTTATTTTATATTAATTTTTTTATTAGTTTTTTTTAGATTTTGTTTTTTAGAAACGGAGAACGATTTTTTATTTTTCGGTTATCCTGTTTTTTTTTTAAATTTAATATTTCTTTTCTTATTAAAATTTGTTTTTTTAAATTCTTTTTTTTCTCATTTGATAAAGTTAAACGATATGAATTGTCATTTGATGAATTTCTTAAAAGTTTATCTAATGAAGATTTAGGAATTAATTTGTTTGATGAAATATCTTTTTGAGAATGATAATTATTTAAATATTTATTTTTATTAAGATTATAATTTTTCATACTTGAATCAGTGAAAATGAAATTATCACAACTATGATTTAAATTTTTTTTATATTTTTCTTTTCCATTTATTCCTTCATAAAGAGAAATATTTCTTGTCAATAAAAATTTATTTTTATAAGCATTCTTTTTAAATATATAATACATAAAATCATTTGTTTTTTTATCAATTGATTTGTTTCTAAAAATTTGACTTTCATTTAATGAATTTAATTCAGTGTGAATATAATTATTATTTTCTGTTATTTTTGGAGTGAAAAAAAAAGAATTATTTAAACTACTTTTTGAGTTAATTGTATTAAAATTATATTTATTATATTTTGATATATTTTTTTGATTATAGTGTTCTAATAATCCTTTTTTAATAATATAAGTTAAATTCTTTTTTAATATTTCATTTTCAATTTTTATTATTTCCAATTGTTCATTTTGTATATAAATTTGATTTAATAATCTATTAATAACAAAATCCTTAATTTCATTTTTTATTGTATTATAAATATGTGAATATGTATTTTTAACTGTAAAATTTAAATTATGTTTTTCTTCCATTTAAAATTAATTTTTAAATAAGTATTTTTTTTTTAATAATTAAAAATGAATAGAACAGCAAGAGATAATGAAGATATAATTCAAAAATTAGAAAATATAAATGGATTAATTGATACAACATTATTTAGAATTGATAGAATATATAAATTATGTTTATCTAATGAACCAATAATTAAAGAAAAATTATTAGATGATTTAACTGTTATATCAAATAATTTGAGTGAATCAATGAAAAAATGTGTTACAATCTTTAAAAATTATTTTGCTATTCCTTGTTCTACAAAAAATGACTATATACCTAATTATTTAACTACAGAAAAAAAGATTGATGTAATTAATACTGATCTAGCTATTATAGAAAAATATAAAATTGAGGATAATCAATTATATGATAATGAAAAAAGATATAAAGATAATTGTAATAAATTATGTAAAAAGTTTTCAGAAAAGTTAAGAGAATATAATAAAAAAAATAAAAAGAAATATATCAGCAAAGATGAAATTAATTCAATTAAAAATGAAAGAGAAGCAAATATTAATAATTTAAAAACAATTTTAAATGATTATTATAAAAAAATTTAAATTATTATATTTAATTATATAAATGATCAATTAATAATATAAATATTTGAATAATATTAAAAAATCAATTTAAAATAATTCAATAATAAAAAGAAAAATAATAAATGATAAATAAAAAAAATGAACAAAATAAATCAAATGAAAATTTTAACATAAACCAAGAAAATATAAAATATTTAAAGAAAAAAATATTAATAGATAATAATAATATTCAATCATCAGATTTTCAAAATAATAAAAATATTAAACAATCAAATATTATAAAAATTAATATAAACAATTCAAAAAGACATAATCAAAAAAAAAAAAATAGACAAAATAGTTCTAATGCAAATCAAATAAGTTCTGGATATGATAATTATGATTTACAAAAATTAACGTATTCTCTAATAAAAGATTATTCATTAATTCAAATAAATAAAGATGAAAAATTTTTAGATAGAATGAAATTTGATATTTATAAAAGACAATCAAAAGATGAAAGAATAAATCAATTATTAGAAGAAAATAAAAAAAAAATTGATGAAGTTGAAAGAATAAAAACTTTTAATAGATTGATTGAGGATGCAAATAGAAGAAATGAAGCAAATGAAAATTTAAAGAAAAAAGAAGATAATTTAAAACATGAATTAATTTCTCCAAAAAATAAAAAATATAATGTTAATGAATGGAATAATATTTATCAAAAGAGATTTAAATCATATGAAAATAAAACAAAAGAAAAAATAGCAAAAAATAGAAATGATGAAATTGAAAAATTAAAAAAAAAAGAACAAGAAGAAATAAATATGTGTAAAACTAAAAAAGCTTCTGTAAAACATGTTGAAGAAACTGCAAAAAAAATGTATGAAGAGTCCAGGAAAAGAAAAATAAAAAAATTTCTTTTAGTTGATCTTGATAATGAACCAATGAAATATAAAAAAACTTTTTCTAATTTTAATTATAAATTTAATGATGATGATAAAGAAAAAAATAAAAATGAAAATTTTACTAATATTAATACTGTTTCTTCAAATATAATTTCATCTTCTACCAATTATAAAAAAAATAAAAGTAATAGTTTAATTAATATTAATAAAAATATATTTAAAAGTGATTCAAAGAATTATCTTAATAAAACTAAAATTAATAATAATAGTAAAATTGGAAATAATCTAAATTCAATGTTAAATAATCGAAAAAACCAAATATTAAAATATAATTATAAAGCAAAATTTAAAGAATATAGTAATAATGAAGCATCTAAAATAGTAAATCAATTTTTTTTAAAAAATAAATATTATTGAGTATTTGTTTTTAAAAAAAACCATAATGTTTATTTTTATTTATAAATAAAGAAAAAACAGTTAATTAATTTAAAATATATTAATTTTTTTTTATTTAAAAAATTGTTCAGATAATTTTATTAATATTTTTCATTGAATATTAAAAACAATGCAAAGAAGAAGAAATAAATCAAATTTAATTTTTCCATCTTCAAAAAAATTAATTTCAAACTTTGCAGAAAAGGTAAATAATGGAATACAAAATAATAAAGCTTTATTAAATTTAATAAATCATAATCAAGGACAACTATCTAGAAATAAAAGATTATTATTAAAATATTCAGAAAGTCAAGAAACAAAACCTCAATTGGCTAAATCATTAAATGCTGAATTAAAAAATGAAAATAAAATACTACAAGAAAATAATTTAAAATTAATAAAAGATATTCAAAATTTAAAAGAAAAAGTAATATTATCCTATTTAAAATATAGAAATTAATATTATTAGATGAAATAAGAAATGAAAATCAACTTAAAATAGAATATGAAACAAATAAACAAAATAATTTTTTATTAGAAAATGCTTTAGCAGAAAAAGATTGTTTAATAAAAAAATTATCAGAAGCTTTAAAAAATATAACAAAATACCCTCTTTTTAGAGAACAAAAAAGAGAAACATATTTTTCAAATCCTTCAGATTTAGATGATGATTTATTAGATGATTTAGATTATTATCAAGATACTTTATTATCTAAATCAAGAGCATTCAATAAATATTCAAATAAAATAAAAGTCTTAAAAGAAATTTTAAACAAGTTTAATAATTATAAAATAAATTTTCCTAAAACTAATAATTTAAAAACTATAACAGTAATTGAACCTTGTTTAATAAAAAAGAATATTTCAACAATAGAAGATTATTCAATAAGTTTTTATGATTTGGATGATTTAAATTCTGATTCAGAAGATGATGTTAATTTTCCTGATAAAATAAATGATACTCATCAAATTAAAAATAATGAAAATAAAATTATAATTCCTAAAATTGATTTAAAACAAATTGAATATAATAAAAGAAAATTTAAACAAAAAGATGAAGAAATTAGTTTAACAAGAAGTAGAAATGATGATGATTCACTTGTACTTAGTAAAATTAGAAGGTTAAAACAAAAGATTAAAAATTTTAAAAGAAAAATAAAAACAAAATATGAAAAAATAAAAAAATATGAAGAAAGAATTCCAGAAATGGAAATGTATTTAAAAAATAATGATATAAATTATAAACAAAATTTATTAAAAGGAGAGTTTAAAAGTGAAAGATTTTATTTATCAAAAATTGTAGAAGAATAAAAAAATGTTAATTAATTATTTTTATATTATTTTTATTATAATTATCATTATTATAAAGAAATATTAAATTTTAATTTAAATAAAATTTAAACAAAAAAATAAGTCAATAAATTAAATGAACAACAAAAAATATGTTCCAGTAAATGATATTTCTCAATCAAAAAATGAAATTAATTCTCAAAATATTCAAGGACAAAAAATATTATTTGATACTTCATCATCAAATGAAATAGAATTATTTAAACAAGAAAGTTCAGGAATGAATGAAAAAAAAATTTATATTTTAGCAAATGATGATTGTAAAATTTGGCATACTTCAAAAATAAAATGTATATCATATCATGGATTAGATTTATTATCATTATATCATCCTTTAAATGATAGAAAAAATTTATATATTCAAATTAATAAAAATGGAGAATATGAAAATGTCGTTAGTAGATATTTACTTTTTGATATTACTGATTTTCTAATTAGAATTAATTATGTTATTAATGAAAATGGACAATTGAAAAAAATATTAAAAATTTCTAGAAGATTAAATTTTATTTTATGGAGTTGTATTACTATTATTAGTATTTTTTTATCTTTATTTTGTTTTTTTTTTCTTTATTGTCTCTCTTCATATATTGTTGAAAAAGAAATTGATTTTAATCAAAATTATATTAATAAAATATATTTTGTTTTCATTATTAATGTTATTTTATTAATTTGTCTATTTTATGCAAAAGTTAAAATAGAAAAGAAAAAAATATTTGCTATTTTTATTCATTTACAAATGATAAGAGATAAAATTCAAAATGAACTTGATACTTGGAACAAAAAATCTTTTGCAAGTATGAATAGAAAAGCAATTTTAGCAAATAATTTCGAATATATAAATATTAAACATATATAAGTAAAAATGTTATTTTTATTTGTATTTTAAAATATTTAAGATAAATTAATTAATAATTATAATATAACTATATTAAATTCAAATTAAAAAATGGATAAAGAAGAATTAATAAATTTATGTAAAGTAAATGATTTAATAGAAAATTATTCTGAAAATTTAAATGCACTTGAGAAATTATCAAGTTTAAAATTTGATATACAAGTAGATGACTTAGATCATTTTACAAAATGTTTTAAAAGTTTTATAGGACAAAAAAGAGGTCAATATAGAAAATTAATTGCATTAATAACAAAAGATAATTTAGTAGATAATAAAGAAAATGCAAATTTATTAGAAATGTTAAGAAAAAATTTATCAAAAGAAATTATTGAATTATGTGAAAGAGTAATTGAAATATGTAAGAATATAATGACAAATAATAAAATAACAAATAAGAAAATAAATTTATATTTTTATAAAACAATTGCAGATCATTATAGATATATTCATGAAATTTCAGAAGATGAAGAAATAAAAAATAAAGCAAAAGAAGAATATGAAATTGCTTTGAAAGTTGCACAAGAAGGAAAATTTTTAGCTACTGATTTAATATATTTAACTTTTTATTTAAATTATTCTGTTTTTCTACATGATACTATGAGAGAAAGAGAAGAAGCAATTCAAGTTTCTAGAAATTGCTTACATGGTGCTTTAAAAAATACTGAAGAAATTGTTGATAATAATCAAAAAGATATTATTTTAATTTGTCAAATGATTAAAGATAATATTTCACTTTGGAAAAATGAAAAAAATGATAATTTAAAAATATAATAAAAATTATAAAATTTATAAAAAATTGAAGAATAATAATTAAAAATAGTTATTTTTTTTTAAATAAAATTAAAATTTAAAAATATAATCTATATATTTTTATAAATTTTTAATAGAATAAAGCATATATTATATTTTTAAAAACTAACAAAATATACCAAAGTTTTACAATTATGTTTATAATAGTAAAAGTTAAAATTAATTAAAATTTATTTTTTAATTTATTTATTATTTTTTTTTTAAAATGTTCCTTTATTTTAATAATAATTTTAAAAATGGAAAAAGAAAAAACTTTATATAAAATTCTTTCAATTGTTTGTGGAGCACTTCTTATTGGATTATCTGTAGTTAGATTTATTAAAATTAAATCACTTAATTTTATTCAAGTATTACTTACTATATATTATATGTAATAATATATTTTAATACTTTTAGTATATTTGCAATAATTATAATATTATCTGAATTAAAAATCAAATTTATAACAACATATTTTTCATTTGAACAATCATATGTTGGAAAAGGATGTTTTTTAATTTTTGTAGGTTTATTATGTTTTGATTATTTAAATAAATTAAAAACTTTAGTTGGAATATTAGATTTAATAATTGGGATTTTTATTATTATTTATGGATTTATTTTATTACTTTATGGATTATCTAACGGAGGAAGTAAAATTTCTCCACAAATATCTAATCAGCAATCTCCTTCTCCAATAGCTAATGAAAAACCTAATATTAATTAATTATTTTAAAAATCTTTTTTAAAATTTTTTATTTTAATATTTAAAGAAAATTAAAACACAAATATGCAATTTTTTTTCAAGAAATATAAATAAAAAAATTAACATATAAGAATTTGATGAAAAAAGTATTTCATAAAAAAATTTTTAATAAAGTTAAATATTTTAACACCACCTCAAAGAATTTCAACAAATATAAAACTTCAATAAAATACTTTTTAAATATTTTCATCAAATGTAGATAATATAAATTTAATCCTTCATTATCATCAACTTTTATTTCCAAAAAAAAATTTTAGTTAATGAACAATTTAGAAAAGGAAAATATGAAACTACAAATGTAAAAAATGTAGAAAAAATAAATAATTTAAACTTTATTATAACAAGATAAAATACTAAAAAATATTTTTCTTTTTCAATTGAACTCAATTTAAATCTTACTTTAGGATTATCAAATGTTAAATTTATTGTATAATTTAGAAAAAATAATAAAATTGAATGTAAATGTTTTTCTATAATTTATGAAAAAGAAGATTCTGAATTTTTTATTTTGGAAATTATTTAAGATTATTTTTTGAATTTTTTACTATATTTATTTTTTATTTGTGTTTTATTTATAGGATTAATTTATATTTTAAGGAATAAAAAAAAAAGAGCATATGAAAATGATTATGAATATATCACAACTAAAGATTCAAATATATTTGAAAAATATACTACATAAAATATTTAATATAGTTTAATTTTTTATATCATATTTAAGACCTATTAAATATTAATACAAAATTTTTTATTTTAACTTATTTAATATTATAATAATGGATATTGAATATCTCAAATGAACATTACTTCAATCATAAAAAACTTTTAACAGAGTTTCAATTAAAAATTTAATTTATTTATTAACTAAATATAATTTTCAAAAAATGTAATATAAACCTTTAATTATGATATTCATATGTGGAAAAATTTTTTAAAACAAAATAATTTTAATTTTATTAAAAAATAATTTATGATTGTTTTGTTGAGAATTTTTAACATATTATATTATTTAAAAAATATTTAATTTTATTATTCCTTTTTTTTTAAATTATAATAGGAACAGATGAAAAAATTTCCATTTAGTTTATTTGTTTTATTTTCAAATGAATATGTTCCATTCATAAAATAAAAATAACCTTTATTTTTATTAATTTTAATAAATAAACAAAAATCGGTAAAGTTTTTATATGAATCAGACATATCTTCTTTACCAACCACAAAAAATTGACATATATTTAAATCTTCAGAATTAGTATTTTCACAAAAATAGACTATAATTTCAAAAATTTCAGGGTTATCCAATTTTTCAAATGCATTTTTTGAATTTAACATTTTATTCAATTTTTCTATAGATGAAACATTTAATTCATTAATAAGAAGACTTGCTTGATTATGGATAAAAAATTGTTTTGTTATTAAATCTTTTTCTTTTAATAATTGAAAATTTGTATCTATGAAACCATTTATATAATCAAATCCTAAACATATATTTTTATTTGTTTTATATGTTTCACTATCTAAAATTATTCCTTTTTCTGCCCTTAAAATATAATAAAAATAAGCCTTTACTATTTTTATATTAAAAGTTGCTTCTAAATTAATTTTTACATATCTAAGTATTAATTCATGCTCTTCTTTTGAAAAAATTTTTTCTTTTTTTTTCATAATTGATATTTGAAAAACTATTAATATAAATTCTTCTTTATCTTTATCATTGGTTGGAATAATTAATGCAATATCATAATATTTTCCATTAAAATATTCCTGTTTAATAAAACTTACTTCATATGGAATATTTAAATTTTGTTTTTTAAATGAATTTAAATTATTCCAATTCCAATTATAATTCATATTTTTTTTTCTTCTTTTTTTAGAAAAAAATTTAATCGAAAAATTTGAAGGTACTATAGTATTTATTTTTAAAAATTGTTTAATTTCAATATTAAGAATTTTTTTAAAATTCATTATATTATAAGTCACCATTAATTCAAATAATCCTCCCAAACTACT
>JAEEGK010005454.1_pt1 | contig 30755 bp, 28 predicted proteins | sample 8958771 | NCBI WGS metagenome assembly JAEEGK01 (sample SAMN16246547, study PRJNA631951) | gut metagenome | biome: gut microbiome; feature: rumen; material: SC-attached | host: Bos | place: Iran: Karaj | collected 2018-10
TTGCTATCCCTTCTTCTCGCCTACTCTTCGCAGAGTAAACCTTGGGAGTCGCTCTGGGGTTCGTCGGCAACTACGCCCCTTGTGGACTTTCACCACAGATTGACGGCATGCCCGTCATACAAAAACAAAGTCTCATGCTTGTTCAAGCACGAGACTTTGTCTACAGTCTGAGGACAGTTTCTTTTGAAACTGTCCTTTTTGATCGGAGTGACAAGATTCGAACTTGCGACTTCCACCTCCCTAAGATGGCGCTCTAGCCAAACTGAGCCACACCCCGATTTTATCAGGTGCGCCCTGTCCTAGTTCAGGGCACCGAGATATCATACTCTCATTTTCATAAAAAAGCAAGTACTATTTTTAAAAAATTTTCAAAAAACGAAAAAAACGGGAAAATCTTGTGGCATCAGCCGCTTTCGCGGCTGATCAGCCTGCCTTCGATCAAATGTATGCCCTTGTTGGTTTCGATACCGCTCAGCTTTTTAAGCACATTTCTTACGGCTGAGTCAGCGAGGCCGTCCATATTGACCGCATAGGTCGTAAGAGGAATGATGCAAAGCCCCGGATGAAGAAAATCATCGAAGCCGGTAACCGCAACGTCCTTCGGCACAGATATGCCCTTCTTCGAAAGCGACTCGATCACCTTGCTGGCCGTCATATCGCAGTTGCATACAAATGCTTCCGGCAGCTCATCGGGAAACTCGATCTCATTGTACATGACTCTGTCCATGTTACGGTCGTTGATGACCCAGTCCTTCCTTATGTCTATGCCCGACTCCATAAGAGCCTTGACATAGCCAAGGTAGCGGTCGGTGATACTCTTTGTGGACAGCACGGTTCCCACATAGCCGATCTTTTTGTAACCTTTTCCCAAAAGATAGTTCGTCATGGCATAGCTTCCGTAGAAGCTGTTGGATATTACGGAATCCTCCTGGATCTCCGCATCGTAGAAATCGAGGAAGACCGTGGGCGTGGCATAATGAGCCCTGATCATCTTGATGTATTCCGTTCTCATGCCGCCCATGATGATGAGCGCGTCGATCTTGCTCTCTCTGAGAAGCTTGGGGGGATTTCCCGCATATTCATCGTCGCCGGAAATGATCTCAAGCATAACAAAACTGTTTTCTCTCGCGGCGGATGTATTGATCGCCTGATAAAGTTCCCAGTAGAAGGTCTCATACTTGGTGATGTACCCTTCCGGAACCACTACTCCGATGTTGTAGCTCTTTGACGAGCCGCGGGATTCACCCGGCTTTTCATAGCCCAATTCTTCTGCTAAACGGATTATCTTGTTCTTTACTTCTTCACTTACGCCCTTCTGTCCCGACAATGCCTTGGAAACCGTAACAACACTGACTCCCAGGCGTTCGGCGATATCGGACATTTTCACTTTCTTAGCCATTTACTTATTTTTCTCCTAAACAAAAAACCTGTCATTAAGTAAATTTTACTTAAAAAACAGGCTTGTGTCAAGGTAAATTTTATTCGTCTATTTAACCATTTTTCATTTTCTAAATACGATCTCACCGGTCGTTGCGTCCATAGATTCAACAATAGCAAGGCTTTCGACCCTTATGCCCATATCACGGATCAGCTTGCCTCCGCGCTGGAAGCCCTTCTCTACCGCTATGCCCACGCCTTCGACAGTCGCTCCCGCTTCCTTTATAATGTCCAGGAGCCCGAGAACCGCACAACCGTTCGCAAGAAAATCATCTATAATAAGAACATGATCGTCCTTGCTCAGGAACTTTTTTGAAACAATAACGTCGTATATGCGCTTCTTTGTGAAGCTTTCGATCTTGCATGCATATACATCGCCGTCAATGTTGATGCTCTGCGCCTTCTTCGCAAAAACAACGGGGACATTGAAGGATCTTGCCGCTACACAGGCAATTCCGATACCCGAAGCCTCAATGGTAAGGATCTTGTTGATCGGTCTGTCGGCGAACAGCCTCTTCCATTCCTTTCCCATCTCGTCAAAAAGATTTACATCCATCTGGTGGTTGATAAAGCTGTCAACCTTCAGAACATTTCCTTCCTTAACGATCCCGTCCTTCCTAATCCTATCCTCAAGAAGCTTCATAATAAAGGTTTCCTCCCTTAGAGTCATTGTGTTGTTGGTAATAATATAGCACAAGAACGAAATATCGTAAAGGAAGATTTGGACTGTGATATTAGGGTATTGCACGATGGGATAACTGTTTAGACATTACTGTTCACAGCGTCTAACTATTACTGTTCACAGATGTGACGGTAATAAGCCGTTTTTTGAAAATGCATTTTCAAAAACGGCTTTTCACCGTCATATTCTGCTTCGCAGAATACCATGGTCAAAACGCGTTTTGACCATGGCGTGAACAGTAATACATATATGTTGTGCCCCCTCCCCCAAAAACCTCGCAACCGACACATCTGTGAACCCTCCTCATTTCTCTCACCACGATATTTCACAACCCCCATACCTATAAATAAACTTTTCTAATGAATCCGATTAAAAATGAATGATTTACAAAAAATTCATAATTTCATATAATTCGTCTTGCAAGGGGGAAGTAACATCCCCTTTGAACATTTTGTACCAACATATGTAAAACGGAGGAAAATAAAATGAAAAAGTTATTATCGCTCATCCTCGCTTGCGCAATGGTTCTTTCCCTTGCAGCTTGCGGCGGAAAAAATGCTAACTCTGATTTCAAGATCGGCGTTATCCTGCTTCACGACGAAGCATCCACCTATGACTTAAACTTCATCAACGGCATCAAGGACGCTCAGAAGAAGCTTGGTCTCAAGGATGATCAGGTTATCATCAAGAGAAATATCGAAGAAGGTATTGCTTGCTTTGAAGCAGCCGGCGAGCTCGTAGATCAGGGCTGCGATATCATATTCGCAGACAGCTTCGGTCACGAGACCTACATGCTCCAGGCAGCACAGAAATACACAGACGTTGAGTTCTGCCACGCTACAGGTACAAGAGCTCATACGGAAAAGCTTGACAACTTCCACAATGCATTCGCTTCCATCTATGAAGGTCGTTACCTTGCAGGTGTTGCTGCAGGTCTCAAGCTTCAGGAAATGATGAAGGCTGATTCCACCGTAGTTCCCAAGATCGGATATGTTGGCGCTTTCACATATGCAGAAGTTATTTCCGGTTATACAGCCTTCTATCTCGGCGTTAAGTCCATCGTTCCCGAGGTAACAATGGAAGTTCAGTTCACAGGTTCATGGTACGATGAGATCGAAGAGAAGAATGCGGCAGCAGCTCTTATCGACAACGGTTGCGTTCTTATCTCCCAGCACGCTGACTCAATGGGCGCTCCTTCCGTTTGCGAAGAGCGTAAGGTTCCCAACGTTTCCTACAACGGAAGCACAAAGGAAGCTTGCCCCAACACCTTCATCGTTTCTTCCAGAATTGACTGGGCTCCTTACTTCGAGTACATCTGCAATCAGGTTATGAACGGTCAGAAGATCGATACCGACTGGACAGGAACAATCTCCACAGGATCCGTTGTTCTTACAGACGTTAACACAAAGGCAGCTGCAGCAGACACTCAGAAGAAGCTTGACGAAGTTAAGGCTAAGCTCACTGACGGTTCTCTCAAGGTTTTCGCTACTTCCACCTTCACCGTAAACGGCAAGGCACTCACCGAGTACATGGCAGACGTTGATACCGACGATTCATTCACACCTGATACGAACGTAATCAAGGACGGCTACTTCAGCGAGTCCGAATTCCGTTCCGCTCCTTACTTCGATGTTCCGATCGACGGAATTACTCGCCTCAACTCCAAGTTCTGATCAACATCCGAAATTTAACAAATACTTATACGGCGGAGTCTTTACGGCTCCGCCGCTTTGTGCTTTTTTCCGCAGTGTCCCGTTATTGACTTTTTTACCGCCGCGAATTATACTGAACAAGTTGCGGCAGATCAATTCGGACTTATGAATTCAATTACTGACAGGGAGGTAACTCAACTTGAAAGAGCTTGCTCTCGAATTAAAGCATATCACCAAAACCTTCGGAAGCGTCGTTGCGAACCACGATGTCTCGCTTGACGTCTACAAAGGCGAGATCCTTGCGATCTTAGGTGAAAACGGATGCGGTAAGACAACTCTGATGAACATGATCTCAGGCATATATTTCCCGGACGAAGGCGAGGTCCTCGTCGGCGGCGAACCGGTCATCATCCGTTCTCCGAAGGATGCCTTCAGATACAGGATTGGAATGGTCCATCAACACTTCAAGCTGGTTGATATTTTTACCGCCGGCGAGAACATCGTAATCGGCGACAGTGACACAAAGCATTTCAATCTGAAAGACGTAAACAAGCGAGTGTCAGAGATAACCGAGCGATATGGCTTCAATATCGATCCGAGTAAAAAGATATATGAAATGTCCGTTTCGGAAAAGCAGACCGTTGAGATCATCAAGGTGCTCTATCGTAACGCAGACATACTCATTTTGGACGAGCCCACCGCCGTTCTCACTCCTCAGGAAACGGAAAAGCTTTTCGAGATCTTAAGGAATATGCGTGCGGACGGAAAGTCCATCATTATCATTACCCACAAGCTGCACGAGGTCCTGGAGATCTCCGACCGTGTAGCTGTTCTCCGTAAAGGCGAACACATCGCAACCGTTGAAACAAAGGATGCAACCGAAGGCTCTCTCACCGAAATGATGGTGGGTCAGAAGGTTTCTCTTAATATAGAAAGAACAGAGCCCGTAAACTCTGTTGTACGCCTCAAGGTGGACGGTCTTTCAGCTACCGATGACGAAGGTCTGAAGGTCCTTGACAACGTCTCCTTTGAAGCAAGAAGCGGCGAGATCCTCGGAATCGCAGGAATTGCGGGAAGCGGACAGCGCGAGCTTCTGGAAGCGATCGCGGGACTCTATCCCCTTAATTCCGGAGATATCATTTACAACAATCCCAAGACGGGTGACACGGTCGACTTAAGAGACAAGACGCCTCTTCAGATCAGAAACCTCGGTGTCCGCCTCTCCTTCGTTCCCGAAGACAGACTCGGCATGGGACTTGTCGGAAACATGAACATCACGGACAACATGATGCTTCGTTCCTACCGCAGAGGAAAATCCCTCTTTGTAGACCGTGCAAGACCTAAAGCACTTGCTTCCGAGATCATCGAAAGCCTGCAGGTCAACACTCCGGGCGTTGGTACAGCGGTCCGCAAGCTTTCCGGCGGAAACGTGCAGAAGGTGCTCGTAGGTCGTGAGATCGCGGCGGCTCCCACGGTTCTCATGGTAGCTTATCCCGTGCGTGGTCTTGACATCAATTCATCCTATACGATATACAATCTTTTAAATAAGCAAAAGGAAAACGGCGTATCGGTCATCTTCGTCGGAGAAGATCTGGACGTTCTTCTTGAACTCTGTGACAGGATCGTGGTCATCAACTCGGGTCGCATCACGGGCATCAGAGACGGACGAAGCGTAACAAAGGAAGAGATCGGACTTCTGATGACCGGCTCACGCAAGGCAGAAAGCGAGGTTAAGGCTCATGAATAAAGTGCATAGCGAAAAAGAACCTCTCTTTCACGTAACCAAACGTGAGGATATGCCTCTTTGGTCCGGCATTTCCGTACGAGCGGCCGCAATCATCCTTGCATTGGTCGTATGTATGATACTTTCCGTCATCCTGATCGGCATCAATCCCGTCAAGATGCTCGGTTCCATGATATCCGGTTCCTTCGGGACAAAGCGCAGGCTCTGGAAATTCTTCAAGGATCTGGCGGTCCTCCTGGGCATATCCCTTGCAGTCACCCCTGCTTTCAGAATGAAGTTCTGGAACATCGGCGCCGAAGGCCAGTGTCTCATCGGTGCGCTCACCTCGGTTGCATGCATAATGGGACTGGGCGGCAAGATCCCCAATGCTTTGCTGCTCATCATCATGTTGATCACCTCCGTCCTCGTCGGAGCGATCTGGGGCGTGATCCCCGCCATATGCAAGGCACTCTGGAACACCAACGAAACACTTTTCACTCTTATGATGAACTATATAGCCACTTTCCTTGTAGCTTACTTCCTCATGCTGTGGACCCCCAGCGGTTCCTCAACCCTCGGAATGCTGAAATTCGGCTATCTTCCGAAGCTCGGTCATGAGTACCTGCTTCTTATACTGGTGATCGCAATTCTTACCGCAGGGCTTTACGTCTACCTGAACTACTCAAAGCACGGCTATGAGATCTCGGTAGTCGGAGAAAGCCAAAAGACCGCGCTTTACATCGGTATCGAGGTTAAGAAGGTCATAATCAGAACAATGGCAATATCCGGTGCTCTTTGCGGACTCGTAGGTTTCCTCATCGTTTCCGCTCTCGACCACTCGGTTACCACCGCCTCCATCGGCGGACAGGGCTTCACAGCCATCATGGTCAGCTGGCTCGCAAAATTCAATCCGATAACAATGGTGCTCACCTCGTTCCTCATCACCTTCCTGAAACAGGGTTCGGCACAGATATCCACCGACTTCAACATCGATTCGTCATTCCCTTCGGTTATCGTCGGTATCATCATATTCTTCATTATCGGCTGCGAATTCTTTATTAACTACAAAATTAATTTCCGTCACAAAGCAGTAAAGGAGGGCAACTGATGAGCATAGTCAATTATCTTCTTTCCTCCTTTTCCATAGGCATCATTTTCCTTCTCGGTGCCACGGGAGAGATCATTACCGAAAAAGTCGGACACCTTAACCTCGGCATACCGGGAGTTATGAGTGTCGGAGCAGCAGGCGGCTGTGTTGCATTACAGCTCATGTACGGCAGCAACCTTCCACCGTTCCTGATCGTCATCATCGCTTTGGTCGCTTGTATTGTCAGTGCCGGTCTTATGGGAGTTCTCTACAGTTTCCTTACGGTCACTCTTCATTCCAACCAAAACGTTACGGGTCTTGCACTCACCACCTTCGGCGTCGGCATTACGAGATTCATAATGTCCCGTCTCACAAGGATCGGAGCTCACGAGTACCTCTATGCACTAAAGTATTTCCGTGCTCCCTTTAACGAGTCCACAAACTCACTCAAATACTTCGGTGTCATGACCTTCATAGCACTGTTCGTAGCCCTTGCATCATCCTTCTTCCTCTATCGCACCAAAACAGGCCTTAACCTTCGTGCGGTGGGCGAAAGCGCGGCAACCGCGGATGCGGTGGGCATCAACGTTACCAGGTACAAGTACCTCGCGACGATCGCAGGATCGGGCATAGCGGGACTCGGCGGACTCTACTACATCATGGATTACGCCGGATCGCAGGAGGCCTACCTTTCCATCGAAGCTCTCGGCTGGCTGGCCGTAGCCCTCGTGATCTTCTCACTTTGGAAGCCTCACATCTGTATCCTCGGTTCCTTTGTATTCGGTCTTTTCTACATCGCGAATGCATATGCCTCGAGTATCCTCGGCATTCAGCTTCCGATGCACATGACCCCTCTGATCAAGCTTCTGCCTTACGTATTCACCATCGTTGTTCTGATCCTCACAAGTATCAGAAAGAAGCGTGAAAACCAGCCTCCCGCAGGCCTCGGCATCACTTACTTCAGAGAAGAAAGATAGATAAGCATAAAAATAACCTCTTTACCCGAACTCGTAAGGTAAAGAGGTTTTTCTTATGCATTCTTTCGTTTTGTTCCGAGCAGCCAACATAATGTTATGAGTACCGTCATCCCCAAAGCACCGCAGGTATCGATTAAAACATCATGTAACTCGCAAGCGCGTCCGGGAACTAAAAGCTGATGTAATTCATCGGTCACTGCCAGTACAACCGTTGTGCCAAAGGCGATACCCAATTTCTTAAAGAAGGATTTAACCCCTTCCCATTTCTTGAACAGCATGCTCACCGTGAAGAAGCAGGCTGCCATGAGAGCCGCATGCTCTCCCGCATGTCCCAGTTCTCTGATGAAGCTTTCAAAATCTATGCAAAACTTTTCATACTCGATAGCATTTCCGCCGTTTTTAAAAACGTCAAAAAAATATCCCGTGAGCTTCGCTACTATCCCTCCGCTCAATCTTCCGGATTCCTCACCGTCCTGTGAGGAGAAAAAGAATATCATTCCTTCCACAAGGATCGGAGGTATAAAATATAATATCCTATTCAAAACTTTATTTTTCATAACTACTTTCCGCAAAAATATGTTTTTGTTGCTCCCTCTTTCATGCATCATCTTGTACGGCCTTTAACCTCGAAGACGTTGTATTTAGCCGTTCTTTCATATTATACTTTATTGCTCTCCAAAAAGCGAGTGTTTTTGTAACCTTTGCCTATTGAATTTTCCCATGCACAAATATATAATTGTACGAAGCAAACAATGGAGGTGCAAAATGGACAACAATATGGGGCAGATGCTCAAGGTCATGACCGCGTGGAACAAGTTCAAGAGTAATCATCCGAAGTTCCCTGCCTTCCTCAGTGCAGTTCGTAAGCGCGGCTTCAAGGAAAACATGGTGATCGAAGTGATCATCACGGAACCCGAAGGCGAAAAGATCGAAACCAGTATAAAGCTTTCGGCCTCCGACATAGAATTATTAGCCGAGCTGAAATCCATGCGCAGTTAAGTCGTAAATTAACAATTCGTAAAACCGCCTAATCAAGCCGCAGACAGATGCCTGCAGCCAAAAATATAATCTGTATAGGAGAAATCATATGCATATCACTTTAACAGGAAATCTGGGAAGCGGAAAATCAACTTTAAGTAAAGTATTTGAGAAGGAATATGGCTACGAGATCTATTCAACAGGAAAGATCATCAGGGAATTCGCCGAAGAGCGCGGCATCACGGTTCTCGAAATGAACAAGCTTATGTCGGAAGATCCAAAGTACGATCATCTCATCGATGACCGCTCGGCACAGATCTCCCGTGACCGTCAGGCAGACAACATCTTCTTTGATTCCCGTCTTGCATGGCATTTTGTCGGAAAAGCCTTTCGCGTTTTCCTTTCCGTAAGCCTTGACACTGCCGTTCAGCGTATCATGGGCGACAACAGAGGTAATGTGGAGACCTACACCTCAGCCGAGGATTGCAAGGCTCAGCTCAGAGCCAGAGTTGCTGAGGAAGAAAAGCGTTACAAGGAAATCTACAACATCGACTATTTCAATTATACAAATTACAATCTCATCCTCGATTCCACGATCTGCACGCCCGATGTGCTTTCAAAGATACTCTATGATGAGGCTGTAGCCTACTACAAGGCCATGGATGAGGGCAAGACCTATACACGCCTCATCATTTCCGAAGAGCGCGGTCTTGACGATTTCAAAAACGAAGCCGCCGCTTCTAAGCCCGAGATCAAAGAGCTTTACGGACACAGGTTCTATGTTATGACATTATGATCGAATATTAGGCGCAAAAAAACAAGCCGCAGGGCTTGTTTTTTTAATGCTTATTAGACCGTTCGAACACATCAGATGCCGTATACGAGCCAGATGTATATGTATGCGGGTATGATCGCCGCAAGAGTGAAGGGGATTCCGATCTTGAAGAAGTCGGAGTTCTTCACATCACAGCCCTCCTTGCGGAGTATGCCTATGCCCGTGATGTTTGCGGAAGCACCGATGGGCGTGAGGTTACCGCCGAGGGTGGCTCCGGAAAGAAGTCCGAAGTACAACGGAGTGGGATCTATGCCAAGCTTTGCGGACATGCCCTGGATCACGGGAAGCATTGTTGCAACAAAGGGTATGTTGTCCACAAAGGCCGAGAACAGAACGCTGCCCCATACAATGATAGTGTACATGAGGAATACATTATTGCCGCCCGCATTTGCCATGAGCTCAGCCACCTTGTCGATGACGCCCATTTCACGTATGCCTCCGATCACAAGGAAGAGGCCGAAAAGAAGGCCGATGGTCTGGAAATCTATTTCCTTAAAAGCATTTTTGATGACCTGCTTCGCTTCGCCCTTACGCTTGATGGCAGTGTAGATCAGGCCTACAACGAACATGCTGCAGCAGATGAGACCGTTCATGATGTCGGGCTTTTCGGGAAGGAAGGAAGCTGCAATGAGAAGAACGATGGCACCGCCGAGAAGATAGGTGGGAACCATGTCTTTTACAGGCGTTTTCTCTGTTGCGGGAACCTTTGCCGTTTCCTTGCGGAACATGATGAGCAGGATCAGCGCCGAAAGCACGGCACCAAGCTCAACTGCCCAGAAGATCGAGAACTTTCCTTCATAGAAGAAGAAATCAGTGAAGCTCATTCCAGCGTAGGAACCAAGCATGATCGCAGTGGAGTCGCCAACCAGTGTTGCAGCTCCTTGAAGATTTGAGGAAACCGCGATGGCGATTATTACCGGAATGGGGTTGATCTTGATCTTTTTGCATATCATGAGAGCAACGGGTGCTATCATGAGAACCGTCGAAACGTTATCAACAAAAGCGGAAATGACGCCGGCAAAAAGTGCCAGGCTTACGATGGCCCACTTAACATTGGGCACCTTGGCAAGGATAATGTCCGCCAGTCTGTCGGGCATCCTCGTCTCCGAGAACAGCGCCACAAGTCCCATGGTACCCGCTATCATCATCAGAACGTTAAAGTCCAGACTCGGCAATATCTCGCCAAGCGGAAGCATTCCCGTACAGATGAAGATCAGTGCCGATCCCAAAGCAATGTAAGGTCTGTACTTGTCAAAAACGATCATTGCAACGTAAGTGACTGCAAAAAGTGCAATTGCAAAATAAAGCATGGTGCTCCTCCTAAAAAGTATTTTCCCAAAAAATTAAACCCGAGCAGATTTTTGGGATCTGCTCGAGTCTCGTTGTTTAAGATAAGCCGGGCCGCTCAATGTCTTAAGCGACTAAACTACTCTAACAATCCCCTGCGCATTCGTCAAGCATCATGCTTCAAAGATCATCACTTCGTAAGGCTTCATGACAGTCTTTGCATCATTCGACAAAACACGTCCGCAATTGGAGATCACAAGTTTTCCCGTTACTGCCGGCATACGTTCCTCGTATCCGTTCATGTTGAGCACCGCTATGACTTTATTGCCGTTACAGCTTCTCTCAAAAGCATATACTCCCTTTTCCGAAGGCAGCCTGTTGTAATCGCCGAACTTGAGCGCTTCACTGTTCTTGCGGTAGGCGATCAGCTTCCTGTAAAAAGAAAGTATGCCATCGGGGTAGGTCTCTTCATTCTCTACGTTCACCCACTCGTGATTTCCGTTCAGCTTGAGCCACGGAACTCCCTCCGTAAAGCCTCCGCCCGCGGTGTTGTCCCACTGCATGGGCGTTCTTGCGTTGTCACGCGTGGTCCTGAACAGCATTTTCAGTCTCTTTGCTCTGGTGATCGGAAAACGCCTCAAAATGCGGTTGATGTTCTTGCTCTCCACATCCTTGAGTTCTGCGGCTTTCTTAAAATCGCCGTTTGTCATTCCGATCTCTTCGCCCTCATAGATGAAGGGTGTTCCGCGAAGACACAGGTTTAATGCACAGAGCATCTGCGCGCTCTCTCTCCTGCAATTCTCCTCGTCTCCGAAACGGCTGACCGATCTCGGCTGATCGTGATTCTCCAGATAATTTGCGTTCCATTCGCACTCACGCTGCCACTTGTCCAAAGCGGAAATGAGTCTCTCCGGTGCATATGCACGCTTGAACCACTTGAGTTTGCGGCAGTCGCATTCCATATGCTCGAAGCCGAAGACCATGTTGAGTTCCTTGCGGTCCTCGCCCATAAGGAGATTCGCCTGCGTGGGATCCACGAAAACCGTCTCGCCGACGGTGAAGCAGTCATAGTTCGACAGGACATCCTTGTTGAGTCTGCGCAATATCTCGTGATTTCCTTCGGTTCCGAGGTAATGCTCTATGCCCGTAAGCGCGATGTGCTTTTTGCCCTTGTCAAGGCTGTTCTTGTATATAACATTGATCACGTCGCATCTGAAGCCGGCGATTCCCTTGTCCAGCCAGAAGCGCATGATATCACAGATCTCATTGTAAACGTCGGGATTGTGCCAGTTGAGGTCGGGCTGCTTCTTCGAAAACAGATGCAGGTAATACATGTCCTCTCCCGGAACCTTGTCCCAGGCTCTTCCTCCGAAGAAAGAACCCCAGTTGTTCCTCTTTTCCCTGAAGTAGTAATAGTCCCTGTACTTCTTCTCTCCTGCCAGCGCACGCTTAAACCACTCATGCTCATCGGAGGTATGGTTGATGACAAGATCCATGATGATCTTGATCCCTCTTTCCCCCGCTTCCCTGACCAAGCGGTCGAAATCCTCCATCGTACCGAAGTCCGGATGGATAGCCTTGTAGTCGGAAATGTCGTATCCGTTGTCGTAATCAGGACTTGCATATACGGGGCTGAGCCAAATACAAGTAGCTCCCAGTTTCTCAATGTAGTCAAGCTTCGAGATAATACCGGGAATGTCCCCTATTCCGTCTCCGTTCGAATCCATAAAGGATCTGGGATATATCTGATAAACGATCGCGTCGCGCCACCATTCTCTATTCATATGTTTTCCTCAACTTTTCAATCACCAAAGAAATTATTTAACCCCGTTATCGCCTTTGCCTTGGAACCTATGTCTTTTTTGTTCCGTTTCAAATAAAACTCCAATGCCGCAATCTCCTCTTCCGAAAAGCCCTTACTCGTCCTGATGGCACAGTCCGGCAGAAGTGCCTCGGCGTAATCCCTGTCACGCTCAAAACGCACCGCCACAACAGGTTTGCCGTCCTTTGATACCACTGAACTGTAGGTCATTTTCATCTCTTCGGAGGAATCGGTCATAACTCTACCTTCTTTTCTCTGTGTACGGAGCAATAAACAGCTCCCAACACCAAACCAACCAAAAATCCGCCCGCATGACCGAATATGTCTATGCCTGACTCAGTGAGCGCGGCGGCTATGGTCAATCCGATAAACAAAATGATCCTGATAAAAGGGATCCGGTACAATTTGCCGCAGACCGACAAAACGATCAACAGACCGAAAAGCCCAAACACAGCGCCCGATGCGCCGATGGACAGATTTTGTCTGTGTAACACAAGGGCATTGAAGGCACATCCCAAAAATTCGCCAACTAAGCCGCTTATCAAATAATAAACAAGAAATCTCTTGCTGCCAAGCCTGTCCTCGAGATACATGCCCGCTCCGTATAGTGCGATCATGTTGCTTCCGAGATGAGCGACCGAGGCGTGAGTAAACATGGCGGTGATCAATTTGTACCACTCTGTTTTCCAGTCAAGTCCCCATCCAACGCCAAACAATTCCCAAAGGTTTCCCTTAAGCACATTTATCTCAAGAACAAACAAAACCACATTGATCACAATCAACACTATCGTGACCATAGGTTTTTCGTTAGGCACGCAGTATTTCTGTTGAACCTGCTTATCTTCCATTTATTTGACCTCTTTATAGATCAAATTTCTGATCTTCCTTGTAAGATTCCACGTACCCGCATTGATCTTCTGCATACCGATGAGTATGGTGAGCCTGTTCACGGGATCGTTGCAGAAATACGCTCCGAGCCAGCCGTCCCAGCCATATTCGCCCACTTCGCCGAAGGTCACACATTTCGAAGTGTCCTTGAGCACTCTGAGAAGATTACCGTAGGTGTAACCCGTAAGTCCGTCCCAGCCGTCAAGGCCTTTTTGCTGCCAATCCATAAGACTTCCGTTTGTCATATACTTAACCGCTCTTTCGGAGAGCAGTCTTTTACCCTTGTATTCGCCCATATTAAGGAGCATTTCGGCAAAATGTGCATAGTCGTCGAGAGTCGAGCAAAGTCCGGCTCCGCCCGATTCAAAAGCCGGTCTGTGATCGAGCTTGTAATCTATGCCTAAGTTGTCGGTAACGGAGAGCTTAGCTTCCCTGCCGACCGTTTCATATACATCGGCAAGTCTGCTTCTCTTCTCTTCCGGAACCCAGAAGTCAGTGTCCTTCATCTCCAGGGGCTCAAAAAACTCCTTCTTAAGGAAATCGCCGAAACGCATGCCGGAAACAGCTTCGACAACAGCGCCCAAAACATCGGCACTTGTACCGTACTTGAAGTTCTCTCCGGGCTGGAAATCGAACCTGTTTGCACCTATTCGTGAGGCGATCTCCATGGTGCTCAGTTCATCCTTGGTCCCGAGCTTCGCGATGATCTCATCGAAAAGTGCGGCGGATTCACACTCCGCAAGAGTGGAATTTCCGGGATAAACCGCTCCGGACGCCATGTTCATCATGTCTCTTAAAGTAACCTGCCTGTTGGCATTTACGGTTCCTGTGGGAGTCGCAACCTTCGCATTTGCAAAAGAGGGTATAAACTTCTCGACTGCGTCGGCCATATCGATCAGCCCTTGGTCAGCGAGCCATATGACCGCTGCTGACGTAACAGGCTTTGACATGGAGTAAAGCCTCATGATCGTGTCTCTTTCAAAGGGTGTCTTCTTCTCGATGTTTTTATATCCGCTTTCAGCATAAGCGACTTCTTTGCCGCCATATACCACAAGAGCATTGCAGCCCGCAACCTCGCCGTTTGCGACTGCCTTGTCCATAACTTTCTTTATCTCATTAACCATTATCTCATCTTCCTATCTCGCGACCTAAAAAGTCGCACAGAGAAATTATAACAAACTATACTCTGAAATGCAAGAGATAAGCACTAACGGGGTATTGTTCGGCGGGTGCGATGTTTTTTGTTGAAACTTTCCGGGAGTAATAGTAGAATAGGGTTCAGATCATTGTTAAAAGAGGTTAAAATGCTGAGATACTGTACCAATTGCAAAAAGGATATAGATTTCCCTCCGCGCGCGATCACGGCCAAAGAGGATCTGATCTGTCCGGAGTGCGGGAGCGTTGTACCGAAAAACAGCCGTAATCCCGAACACGGCGTCGCAGCGGAGCGCAGTGAGGAGGCTATCGGCAGGACCTATGCCATCCTGGTCCACCTTGCATATGTTTTCTATATTACGCTGGCGGTGATCGGGATCGCGGGCTACTTTACGGGCGCGTATATGCTTCTTTACGTAGGCGCCGGGATCGCGCTGTTTTCATATGCCCTCCAGTGCCTGACCATGACGACCTCGTTTCCGACAGGCGTTATCTTCATCCCGTTGGGTGCGATCGTGACATTTTTCGTGTTCAAAAACCCCCGTGCGCTGCTTTTGGGCGTGTGTTTTGTTTTCCTGATCCGGCACGTTGTCCGGGACATTTTCTATCGTTTGATCATGTGGATCGTAAAAAAAGCTGCCGAGAGTTAGGCAGCTTCTTCTTCGTCCTCTGTAATGAATTCATAATACTCTTCCTCCGAAACGAAGAGTCTGTATCTTCCGTTAACATATCCCATGTATCCGCCCGCAACTTCATATCCTTTCATACTCGTCTCCTTTCAATTTCCAACCCGTTTGTCTTGTCTTGTTTTTACGATTTTATTATACAAAAAGCCGTGCGGAAAAATCTCCGCACGGTCTTGGCTTTTTGCCCTCTCGGGCTCATGATAGGAAAATGTATTACGAGTATCTCTTGTTAACTGATCTGAGTACCGTGTCAACTACACGGTAAAAGCATTCCGCCCGCCGCCTTGAAGCACATGATCCCGATGGGTATCAGAATGATCGTGCAGCAAAGAACGACGCCGAGAACCATAAATATCAAAGAAAGCGGTAATTTGATCAAAAGCCACAAAACCACTCCGAACAATAACTTCGAAAAGCAAAGGCCTATGAACAAAAGTGCGCCAAGTCCGATGCACGGACCTACAAATGTCAAAAACATAATGATGTCCTCCCACACCTGCTGCGGAGCGCCTCCCCCTGAAGCGTCGTCCGCGCAGGATATGCTTATTTACCCTCTCAGCGACTCCTCCGTCGCGATTTCATGATCAGATTATACCACCACGGATAATTAAGTAAACCTACAGTTCGGCGTATTAATGTATCCTAATGCGCAAAAAAACATCCCGATGAATTCCCGGGATGCTTCTGAAAATCTATGCAGATCAATAATTGTCGGAGGAAACCTCGAAAAAGCTCTTCGGATGAGCGCATACGGGGCAAACCTCGGGCGCCTTGGTTCCTACTACGATATGACCGCAGTTACGGCATTCCCAAACCTTGACCTCAGACTTTTCGAATACCTGCTGAGCCTCAATGTTTGCGAGAAGTGCACGATATCTCTCCTCATGTCTCTTCTCGATCTTGGCTACCATGCGGAACTTAGCGGCAAGTGCCTTGAAGCCCTCTTCCTCAGCTGTCTTTGCGAAGCCTTCGTACATGTCTGTCCACTCATAGTTCTCGCCTTCTGCTGCTGCCTGAAGGTTTGCGGCCGTATCGCCTATGCCTTCGAGCTCCTTGAACCAGAGCTTAGCATGCTCCTTCTCGTTGTCAGCAGTCTTAAGGAAGATCTCTGCCATCTGCTCGAATCCTTCCTTCTTTGCTACCGATGCAAAATAAGTATATTTGTTTCTTGCCTGTGATTCGCCGGCAAATGCAGCCTGGAGATTCTTCTCGGTCTGTGTTCCTGCGTACTTGCTCATGTCAAGTCCTCCTTACGTAATACGTTGTTGGTTGTTGTTGGTTGTTGTTGGTTTTACGGCATTTCGCCTAGCCTTAATTATCCTTGATAAAAAGAACAGTGTCAAGCAAAAAAAGAATAAAATGACACCAAAACCCCGTCCCCAAGGTATCAAAAAGTGAACCTCGGGGACGGGGTTATGGTATCATTTCAGGAAAATTTTGATCAGTTTCAATTTAAAGCTGTCGTAGGGCTGATAGCGCATATTCACATCGATCAGCCTCTTTTTGTCAACGATGCTCTTGGAATGAGAGAAGGTGTCAAACCCGCTCCTGCCGTGGTAATTCCCCATTCCGCTCGCTCCCACGCCTCCGAAAGGCATGTCGGAGGTAGCGATATGAATTATGGTATCGTTGATACAGCCGCCTCCGAAGCGGCATTTTTTGATCACGCGCTCGGCCTTTTTGCGATCATTCGTAAAGTAGTAAAAAGCAAGCGGATGCGGTCTGTCATCGATATCTGCCAAAACCTTGTCCAGATCGTCAAATTCAAGTATCGGCATCAGCGGACCGAATATCTCTTCCTGCATGATCGCATCTTCATATGTCACATTGTCAAGCACCGTGGGCTCGATCTTCAATGTGTTTCTGTCACTTCTGCCGCCCAAAACGACCTTGGAGCTGTCGATCAGCCCCAGCAGTCGTTCAAAATGCTTCTCATTTATTATCTTTCCGTAGCCTGAGTTCTCCGAAAGAGCATCCGGAAACTGCTTTTTGATCTCGGCTTTTACAGCTTCCACGAACTCGGTCTTTACGTCTTTATGGCAAAGAATATAGTCGGGCGCAACGCAGGTCTGGCCCAGATTCAGGTATTTCCCGAACACCACTCTCTTCGCCGCCAGCTTTATGTCCGCATCTCTGTCGATAATGCAGGGGCTCTTTCCTCCCAGTTCCAGCGTCACGGGCGTGAGACGGGCCGCTGCCTTCTGCATGACCTCGCTTCCCACTCTCTGACTTCCCGTAAAGAAAATATAGTCGAATTTCTCATCCAGCAGCATGCAGTTTTCCGCTCTGCCGCCAAGGGTCACCGAGACATATGCCTCGTCGAAAGCCTCTTCTATTATATGCTTTATGGCGAGGCTTGTGTTGGGCGAGTAGGCGCTGGGCTTCACAACCACTGTGTTTCCGGCCGCTATGGCGTCGATCAGCGGCTCCATCGTAAGCAAAAAGGGATAGTTCCAGGGACTCATCACGAGGACATTCCCGTAAGGCACCTTGTAGACATAGCTGGTCGCAAGAAAGTTGGTCAGCGGGGTCTTCACCCGACGCCGTCTTGCATATTTTTTCAGATGCTTTTTCATATGGTTCAGCTCGCTGAGCGAAAGGCCGTATTCGCACATGAAGGCCTCCTGCTCGCTTTTGCCAAGATCCTTGTTTAACGCCTCCAAAACCTCCTGTTCATGGGACTTTATCGCTTTTTCAAGCCTGTCAAGCGCCGACAATCTATATGCCGGATCGAGGGTTTTCCCACTCTTAAAGAACTGCCTTTGAAGCGCTGTTTTTTCCGAAATTTCCATCTTGATCACCTCTCATGAAACGGAGCCTCCCGACTCCGTTAATGTCAGTGATTATAGCATATGGTCCCTTTCGGGAAAAGATTTGTGTCGCTACCTTAACATCTTCTTAATAAAGCTGTCTTAAAAAAAGGTAAAAATTTTACCTCAAATGAGCCACTAACCCCGTCCCCAAGGTATCAAAAAGTGACACCAAAACCCCGTCCCCGGGGCTCATTTTGCCAGCGCGAGGACTCTTCTGTAGCAGAGGGTGGCGAGAGCCGCTGCCACTGCGATCAGCGCAAGCAGGATCAAATAGGGGTTGAGGACGTTGGCCAGAGCTACTTCCAGACCGATCAGCAGCATGGTGCCAAACATGTTGGGAAGCATATAGATCATTAATGCAGTGCCCTGCTTGACCACCTCTATCTCGTTTTCCCATTCAAGGTTGATATGCTTGATACCGCATACGCAGCCCCAGGCTGTCGAAAAGAGCAGCAATATGAAGCCAAGGATCAGCGAAAGCAGGATGTAAAGCGGCTGCAAGCCTGCAGATATGCTCACGCAGATCGTTCCGATGGCCATCGCGGGAACCGTCAGGTAAAGATTGAAAAGCATCTTTCCCTTGTAAATGTCCTTTTTGGTGATCGGCAGACTTTGCATGATCCAGAAGTTTTTGCCTTCCAGGGAGGGCGACATTACAGTGGTGGCCACCATGCCCACCATAAGGTAAATAATTATCGGGACGAGGGGGTAATACCGTTCGAGATCGGCCGGATCGCCTCCAAACATTTCACCCAGGACACCCTTTAAGTTTACAAAACATACGGCTATCGATGCTATGAGCACTATTACTTCACCCATCGCCGAGTTTACGAAATATATGACTGAACCGGTCATACGCTTGAATTCCTTGAACGCTATGGTGTTCAAAATGCTTTTGACCTTCTGTTCCTTAAGCTTGAACTTCTTGCTCGCCGAGTGGGATTTAAGCTTGGAGTTGATCTCACGGTACGACTTGCCCACGATAAGGAATATGACCTCGAACAGCGCGATCGAAACACCGATCAGCAAAAGGATCCCCGATATTTTGCCTCTTACGATCGCATCTTCAAACCATTTCATCGGAAAATAGAAACGCCCGATCTTACCGATGTAATCCGAAAGGCTCGTGATGATCTCATCCGTCGAGTCATTCTTCATTACATATTCAATGCCGTATCGGAACACAAAAACCAACAACACGAGCACGAACGTGAAAACGATCTGCACGGCGTTTTTCTTCTTGAAGCCTGAGCTTACCGCTGCGACCAAAAAGCCCAAAAATGCCGCTATAAGCATGGGTATGATCGGCACGAACAGCGCAAGAACGATCCAAACGGGATAGACCCAAAAGGCCGGGCGGACATATATGCCGTATCCCAAAAGCATAGCTACCGAGATCCCAACGTCCATCAATGCACTTTTCATATACATATAGAGGAATTTACAGCCCGCAACTTCCCTCGCCTCAAAAGGCAAGGACATCAGCGTATCATATTCCTTGAATTTAAACAGATAGCCGTTGGTTTTGATCAAAGTAAATATAAACGTGAAGATGCTCACTATCAATGCACTGACCGCGGGCAGATACTCACCGAAGCCACTCTGACCGTAAAAAATGCCGATCGCCGCACAGTAGGCCAGCAATAAGCCTCCCAAGAGCACATATGCAGTGATCTCTCCTATTATTCTGTTTTTCTTCTTGCTGTCCTTGCAATACTTCAGCCGGTTTCTCCAACTTGTTGACAGCGCAAGGATCTTAAGGAGTTCAAAACTACTTTTCTTCATCATGTACCTCCAGGAAAACTTCTTCGAGAGAATGGCTGCCCACCAGTTCTTCCATAGTGCCTGCTTCGACTATCCTTCCGTTCTTAATGATAGCAACCTTATTGCACAGCTTCTCCGCAACATCCAGCACGTGGGTTGAGAAGAAGATCGCCGTTCCCTTGTTGCACATTTCATGCATAACCTGCTTCAAAAGATAGGAAGCCTTGGGGTCCAGACCGACGAAGGGCTCATCCATTACTATGAGCCTGGGCTTATGTATAAGTGCTGAGATTATGACAAGCTTCTGCTTCATTCCGTGGGAATAGGACCCGATCAGGTCGCTCAGGGCATTTGTGATCTCAAACATATCTGCATATTTTTTGATGAGATCTTTTCTCTCCCCTGCGCCGATCTGGAACACATCCGCGATGAAGTTCAGATATTGTATGCCTGTCAGATTCTCGTAAAGGTCCGGATTGTCTGGGATGTAGGACGTGATCTTCTTGCACTCCACCGGCTCTTTCTTGACCGAGTGCCCGTCGATATAGATCTCACCCTCGGTAAAGTCCAGAACACCAACCACCGCACGGATCGTTGTCGACTTACCTGCTCCGTTGTGTCCTATAAAGGCATAGATATCACCGCTTTCAACACTCAGATTCACGTTGTCCGCCGCCTTTTTGCCACTGCCGTAAGATTTACTGAAGCCTTTGATCTCCAAAACTGTTTTCTTTTCCATATAACTCTCCTTGAATGTATTATTGATCGGATCATAGTTTATCCTTTTCATTAATTCTACTCCTTCCACCTTATGGAAAGTCAAGTTTTTTCACAGATTTTCATAAAAAAAGAACCTCTTTTGACACCTTGGGGACGGGGTTAGGGGTTCATTTTATGCAGATGTACAGCAGGTGGTTCGTGTTTCCCAGAAGCTCCCTCTTTTCCGCGAAGGCAAGATACCACTCAGAGAGAGCCTTGAAGTCTTCATCGGAAACCGAAAAGTCCGGTCTTTTTTCGATGGGCTCCAAAAGGCCGTCCACACCCGCGGTGGTGATCCAAGTAACAGGCTTATTCTTAAACAACGCCTCAAATTCCCCAATGTCGTAACCTGTGAAAAGCTGTTCCTTAAAGTGCTTCACCCTATAGTCTTCCGTAAAATTCTCCACCTGTCCTGCGCTCCAGTTTCCGTAGAAGTAGTTTGCGTACATGATTGCATAAACCGAAATAAATGCGCACAGTATCACTCCGCCTTTTTTCGTCACTCTGACAGCTTCATCGATCGCTTTATCGATGTCCTCCTTTTCGTACAAATGGTAGAGAGGTCCGAACACCAATGTTACGTCAAAAGACTCGTCGGAAAGCATATGCAGGCTTGTCGCATCTCCTTGGAATGCTTGTAAGTTTGCAAGTCCACGGCTCTTTTCCTTTAAAACATCCAGGTTTTTCTGCACCAGTTCCACACTCGTCACATCATAGCCTTCTTTTGCCAGTGCTATCGAGTAGCGCCCCGTTCCCGCGCCCACTTCCAGCACCTTGCTTCCCGGCTTTAAATATTTGTGTATGTAGTGCATAGTGGTAGCGAACTCCAGCCTTCCGTGCACACTTCTGTCAAGCCTGCCCTCTTCTTCGTATTCGGTGTAAAACTTCCCAACGATCTCCTCCCGTGACTCTCCTTCACCGATGGCATCGATCCTTGTAAAGTACTCCTTCTCGTTTTCATGATGTATGTACGCACCGTTCTTTAACTGCACTCTGAGACTTGCGGGATTGTCTTTGTTTACGGACATGTAGACTTCGTGTATGCTCATTTCTCTTGCTTTTTTAAGAGTCAGCGAAAGCCCCTTCGTGGCGTAGCCTTTACCCCTGAACTTGGGCGAAATGCCGTATCCGATGTGCCCCGATCCCTCTCTTAAAGAGTCATTCAGGCAATGCCTCAGGTTAAAAATACCAACGTAAGCGCCGTCATCCTCCAATACATAAGTCGTATCCGGCACAAAGCCCTCCGGGAGTTCTTTTCCTTCCGACCACTTTCTCTTCTTCTCGATCCAATTTAAAAAGCCCTCGAAATCAAGGCCGTATGCCGCATTCATAAAGCCGTTCTCAACCTCCCTGAAGGTCATAAAGAGTGCATATGCCTGCTTAAAATCCGAATCCTGTACTCTGATAAGTTTCATAATTCCCCCTTGGTAAAAAAAAATACCTCATCGAGCTCTTCGTCCGATGAGGTTAATATCAAGTTAAAATGCACTTTTATAAAGCACATCTCCTTTTCTCATCAAACGTAACACCAATAGACGCCTTTGAATAATCGGGCGCATTAAGATCGGTATTATTCAAATTGATGAGATTAAAGTTCTTCATGTAATTTCTGCCTTTTCCTGTTTTGTTAACAAGTTAGCGTGCATATTAGCACTAAACCTTTCAGATGTCAACCATTTTGTTGACTCATTTCGAGGTTTCTTTAATCTAAGTCAACCTTCTAAGGCCGGGATGTTGACTCTTTTCGGGATTTTCCTGATTTAGGTCAACTTTCCGCGATGTTTTGGTTGACTTATTTTGCAGTTTTCTCGATTTAGGTCAACTTTCCGCGATGGTTTGGTTGACTTATTTTGAGATTTCCTCGATTCAGGTCAACTTTCTGCGATGTTTTGGTTGACTTATTTTGAGATTTCCTCGATTCAGGTCAACTTTCCGGAAAAATCCCTATTTTCCTTCAGTTGCATGATCGCTCTGCGTATCTTAACCCTCATTATCAGCCCAAAGCCCCAGACGAAGCAGCCGGATGTAAGTGTGATCACTCTTTCGACAGTGGTGTGCGCCAGAACGGTTGTTAAAGTCATTGCGATGACGATGCCCACTACGATAAGGATCTCGGTGAAAATTGCATATGTCTCCAGCTGAGACTTCGTCATGAGCAGGTTTTTGGCCGTTGCCTCGCCGCGGTCGATCCTCTCCTCGTTTGACATCCTCCTCGCGTACAACAGTTCGGACACCTGAATTCCCAGTTCCTCACACAAGGGTTCATATAAAGAAAAGTCGGGCATGGTTTTTCCGCTCTCCCATCGGGAAACGGACTTCTGTGTAACTCCCAGTTCTTCCGCAAGTCTCTCCTGTGTATAACCTTTTTCTTTTCTCATTGCTTTGATAAAAGCACCTATTTTTTCCTGATCCATTTTTTTCCTCCTTAATTTTGTGAATCAATCTTTGTAGGTTGATCATCCCATAAAAGCAGTAAAACTTACAGGACACAAAGTGAGTAATGAAACTTTGGGGACGGGGTTATGGGCTCATTTTGGGACATTAGTCCTAAAATGAGCCCATAACCCCGTCCCCAAGGTATCATTTTGCGGCAGTAACAATGTTATAGTACACGTTTGATGTCGCTTTGTAAACTATTGTGTAAAATACGGCAAACATTGCGAAGGTTATCGATGTTGTGAGAAGGAAGAGCCCCTTGTTCATCAACCCAAAGACCACAAGCATTTTGTCGATCATCGGGAAGGCAAAAGCCAGGTGCAGTCCCGCAAAGACCAGCGGCACATAGAACACTGCCAGGAGCTGGGAATTTATGCTGCTCTTGATCTCTTTTTTGGTCATGCCCACTTTCCGCATCACTTCGAACCGCTTGCAATCCTCGTAGCCTTCGGAGATCTGCTTGTAGTAGATGATGAGGACCGCAGCAAAGATGAATACCACGCTGAGCACACATCCGATAAAGAACAGGCTTCCGTTTAAGGCGATATGATCCGCTGCCTCATACTCTCTTATATCACTTACGACTATATAATCGGTCCCGTCATCAAAAGTATCCGGTACATCATCCCAGATTTTTTCCCTCAGCTTGTGGGTATAATCAATTTCGGACAAGGGAGATTCATTTAAGTCAAAGCTGTATCTCCACATTCTTGTACAATATGCTATCTCTTCCCGGTCCCCCAAAAACGTATCGACAGCACCCAGGTCCGGCACAACGATCGTGATCTGAGGAAACAAGTCTTGCAGTTCATTAAAGGCATAGAATTTCTTAACCCCTTTATTCATCAGCTTGAAATCAAGTAATCCTTCATGTGTGTCTAAAACAATAACATCCCGATCAAAGCTTACTTTCTTTGAAAAAGCAAGCGCTTCTCCCTCATTCAGGGTTATATTCTGTCCTGTCTCCCTGTTATAGACATAAAGAGGGATAAAAATTACGGTTCTTATTCCGTTTATTGAAGTGATGTTTCCCTCACTCTCGAAATATAACCTGTCATCTGACTGCATAACACTTGCCTGTATGCAAGGAACATCCATGATCACCTGCGTTTCGGATCCGGTTTCTTCCTCGAAGTCTTCAATGATACTTCTAAAATTATCAATGTTTTCTTTTTCAAGAAGTCCGTTCTTATGGAATCTTACAGACAAATTGATCTCACCCGGATAATTCTTTTTCAGCATGTCCTGAGTTCCAAACCACAGGCAGGATGCAGAAGATGTCATTACAAGGACCATGGTTGCAATGATCGCAATGGAAGCAAGTCCCGCACCGTTTCTTTTCATTCTGTAGACCATGGAGGAAACAGACACAAAGTGCCCGGGAGCATAATAATACTTTTTGTTTTTCTGTAATAAGCGGCAAAAGAGCACGCTTCCGGAGATCATCAAGAGGTAGGTGGCAATGATTACCATGACTACAGCTACGAAAAACCATAATATTGCCATAATGGGATTATCAATGCTTACCGCAATGTGATAAGCCGCAGCAAGGATCACAACTCCGAGAATGCCCAGAAGCCAGTTTGCTTTAGGCGCTTTCTCTCCCGTATTTTCGCTCTTTAGGAGAGAAACCGCAGTGCTCTTTCGGATCCTGATAACGGAGGACAGCCATATGATCGCAAATATTACAAGATAGCAGACCACAGTATTCCGCACACATATTCCGTTCACGTGCAGATCAAAAGTCACCGTTCCGCCGATTATCTTCACATAGCCAAGTTCCGCCAGTTTAGAAAGTGCGATCCCGAAAAACAGTCCAACAACAATGGAGATCGCCGATGTAATAAGGCTCTCCAATGTAATGATCCTCACAAGATTCCACTTGTTCATTCCAAGTACATTGTAAAGACCGAATTCACTTGTTCGTCTTCTGATAAGAAACGAATTGGTGTAGTACAGAAAGACCACGGAAAATATCCCTATCACAATATATCCGAGAGTCGTCACCAAACCTGCGGTGTCCTTTCCCTTGGGCAAAAGCTCGATAACCGTAGGAGAAGACAGAAAAGCAAGAATGTAAAACATGCATATCATGCATATGCATGTCAGGATATAGGGAAAGACCATCCTCTTGTTTTTCCTTAGGCCGTCCCAGGCAAGCCTTGGATAAAATAAGGTTTTCATTATCTTCTACCTCCCCCTGCCAAAAGGGTAAGGGTTTCGGTGATCTTTTGATAGAAACCCTGATTGGTGTTTTCGCCCCTGTAGATCTGGTGGAAGACCTCACCGTCCTTTATAAAAAGCACACGGCCCGCACAACTGGCTGCTTTCGCCGAATGGGTGACCATGAGGATCGTCTGTCCCAACGCATTCACTTCTCCAAATAGTCTTAAAAGCTCATCTGAGGATTTGGAATCAAGTGCTCCCGTGGGTTCATCCGCAAGGATGATCATAGGATCCGTAATAAGCGCTCTTGCGACTGCTGCCCTCTGCTTCTGTCCGCCGGACACTTCATAGGGATATTTTTTAAGGATTTCCGTTATTCCGAGCTTTTCCGCTATCGGATCCAGCTTTTCCTTCATGAACCTGTAATCCTTTCCCGCAAGTACCAGCGGCAGGAAAATGTTATCCTCGATGGAAAATGTGTCCAGAAGATTGAATTCCTGGAAAACAAAACCGAGATTATCGCGCCTGAAAGCAGCGATGTCCTTTTCCGATATGCCCGAAAGATCCATGCCCTTAAGGACGATCTTTCCCGCAGTCGCCTTATCCAAAGCCGCCAAAATGTTAAGAAGTGTGGTTTTTCCGGAACCGGATTCACCCATTATCGCAACATACTCTCCCTCTTCAACCCCGAAGCTGACATCACGGAGCGCTTCCACCTCCTGACCGCCGAAGCGGGTCTTGTAGATCTTTTTAAGATTATTTACTTCAAGTAAGCTCATTTTCAAACCTCCGTTTCATTATGGTTTGATATTATTAAAAAAAGCCGATTATTTCCATTGAATCGGCTTACAAATCTGCCCCAAAAACTTACAAAATTGTCACAACGACTCTTACTCGATGATCGTCTTCTTCGAGTCGAGCTTAATCCTGATCACTGTCCCTTGCCCGACTTCAGACTCCGCGCTTATCTCGTGGTTCAGTTTTTTGCATATCCTGCTGCAAAGGTAGAGGCCGATGCCGCTTGCTTTCTTGTCCGCGCGTCCTCTGACGCCCGTATAGCTTCTTTCAAAGATCCTCGGGAGGTCCTCGGAAGATATGCCCATGCCCGTGTCTTTTATGCACAGGGTCAGCGGCTCCTCGACATAGATCGAGATCTCGCCCCTGTTCGTGTATTTCAAGGCGTTGGAAAGCACCTGCTCGATCACAAAGGACAGCCACTTTTCGTCCGTCAGAACCTTCTTGCCCACAGGCATATAATTAAGCTTCAGCTTCAGAATTATAAAATCGCCGGCAAATTTTTTGACCGCCTCTCCGATCATCCGATCCAGATCGTATTCCTTGATAACGTAGTCGTTGCCCGCGCCCTCAAGCCTCAGGTAGGTGAGCACCATCTCAACGTAGCGCTCGATCCGCCCCAGCTCCGAAAGCAGATTTCTCGCCATCTCGCTGTCCTCATTTTTAAGCCTCAGCCTCATGGATGCGATGGGCGTCTTGATCTGATGGACCCACAACGTGTAATAATCCATCATCTGCTCGTTCTCTTCCCTGACGTTCTCCATGACTGTCCGCACCTGCTTTGAAAGATTGCGTATAACCTCGCAATATTCCTCGTCCTGCAAAGCGTGGGCATCCAAAAAGGCTTCCGTGAGTCCTGCGGGCATAGATTTAAGCTCCGCTATCTCTTTATGACGTTTATAAAAGGCATAGAATTTATATGCACAATAGATGGAGCCCAAAAGGGTGCACAGGAGGATCGGGTAGATCACCGCGTTAAGCGGAAGACCGTATAGGGAAAAAGATACAAAAAGCAGCGCAAAAAAAACGAGAAACACCATCAAGCCGCCGCTTATGCTTTTAATGAAAGACCAAAAAAGTTTCATATCCTACCCCACTGTATAACCCACGCCCGACTTGGTGGTGATGAAGTCCTTAAGGCCGGCATTTTCAAGCTTTTTCCTGAGTCTTCCCACGTTCACCGTAAGTGTGTTTTCGTCAACAAAATCTCCGCTCTCCCAAAGGGCTTCCATGAGCTTCTCGCGGCTTACGATCTTTCCCTTGTTCTGCATCAGCGTAAGCAGCAGGCGATACTCGTTCTTTGTAAGCTCGATCCTGGTCTCTCCGAAGGTCAGGGTGTTGTCCCCCGTGTTCAGCATCGCGCCCTTGTATTCAAGTATCGGGGAGGACACGCCGAAGTCGTAGGTTCGTCTCAAAAGTGCCTGTACCTTGGCCGTCAGAACGTTTTGGTCGAAGGGCTTCGCGATAAAATCGTCCGCTCCCATGTTCACTGCCATGATTATGTTCATGTTGTCAGAGGCGGAAGAAACAAAGATCACCGGAACCGAAGAAACCTTCCTTATCTCGCTGCACCAGTGATAACCGCTCATAAAAGGCAGGTAGATGTCCATAATAACAAGATGTGGATGATACTCCGCAAAATCCCCCATCACGTTATGGAAATCCGAGACCGCTCTGGCCTCAAATCCCCACTGCCTCATCTGTTCCCCTATGCCATCGGCTATTCCTTTGTCATCTTCCACTATCAAGATCCTGTAATCCATGTCGGTCATTAATCCTCTTGAAATGTCATTATTTCGTTCATATGCTTCTTTTATTATAAACCATTGGAAAAACAAAGCAATAAATTTAATTTACCTGCGATGAGCCCATAACCCCGTCCCCGGGTATCATGAGGACAAAAAAATACCTTGAAGGGTTACTTCAAGGTATAGAGGCGACAACCGGATTTGGACCGGTGCTCACGGTGTTGCAGACCGATGCCTTACCACTTGGCTATGTCGCCATACCAGTCTGTCTCAACGACAGCTTCGCTATTATATCTTATGCTTTCAAAGTTGTCAACCTTTTTTGAAAGATTCGAAAAACTTTGAAAAACTTGTAATATGATAGGGCTGAACTTTTGTTAATCGTCGATACGACGTATGCCTGCCACATCGGATACGGGAAGCGAGAAACTTACGGCGCCGGCCTCTGTGCCAAGCCCGCACTTTTCGTTCACTGCCTTCATGATGTCCGCCTTCTTTTTGGAGGGCGCAAGGATGTAGATCAGATCCTTTTCTTCCGCGATGGACACACCAAAGAATTTCTCGGCATTTGCGCTGCCCGTGCCCTTCGCGTGCAGAACAGTACCGCCTGTTGCTCCGGCTTCACGTGCCGCATCCATCACCGTGTCCGCATGGCCTTCATTTAATATTATCACGATCAATTCATTCAATACTTTCATCTTGGGAACCGTCCCTCCTACTGTCTGACCTTGTGTCATAAATCCCAATGTCCTGCTGCCTGTTACGCTTTTCATAGGTATTGAGAGCATGATGCCGTTGCCCGGAATATCTATATACATCTTTCGCTTTGCGTTTTTCATCAGCTGCTTTACTGCAGGTCCCGAGGCTACAGCGTTGATAACCGTCTTTTCGGTTGCTTCAAGCTCATGAATATCCAGGTGGGATTTACGAGCCGTTCCTCTTGCCAGATTTGACAGACATACCGTGATCCCGGCCTCTTTATGGAGTTCCACCATTCTGTCGGCACGGCTGCGATCCAATATGCTGATAACATAATACAGCTCCATCAATCCACCTCCCAAAGCTCGATGATATCGTCGTTGTCGTAAGCATCTATCATGTTGATGGTCTTTGCCTGTTTCCTGCCCTTGAACATAGCGATCGCGCCCATAACCTGAACGGTGATCAGAGGCATCATCGCGACCAAAGCCACCAGGCCGAACGCATCCGTCATCACATTCCCACCCGTTGCAGTGCACACTCCCATCGCGAAGGGGAGTGCAAATGTGGCGGTCAAAGGACCGGAAGCTACGCCGCCCGCATCAAAGGCCATAGCCGTAAAGGTGGGCGAAACCACCATTGCAAGAACCAGCGCAATGGCATATCCCGGAATGACAAAGTACAGTATTGATAGGCCTGTAAGAACACGAAGGAGGGCAAGCCCCATTGCGGAGGCGATGGCAACGGAAAGGGTCACACCCATTGTCCGCTCGCTGATAGCGCCCGCACTGATCTCATTGATCTGCCTGTTGAGCACGTGAACCGCAGGCTCCGCGTTAATGATGAACCAACCCATCAGTGCCGCAAAGGGAATGGCAAGCCAGGAAAAACGCGAGCTTCCGATGGATTCGCCAAGGCAAAAGCCCAAAGAAGAAAAGCCAACATTTACACCGGTCAGGAAAAGGACCAGCCCCGCATACGTATAGACGATACCCACAATTATCTTGGCCATCGCCTTTTTCTTTAATTTAAGCGAAATGATCTGGAACAGCATAAAGAAAACAAAGATGGGTAAAAGTGCCATGGCGACCTCGGCCATATATTCCGGAAACGCCTTTAAATAGCCGAACCCAAGGGATACGGAGGTCTCAAACTCGTTTATCAATATGTTAGAAGTCTGCGCTGAACTTTCTTTATAAAAATAGCTCAAAACCAGAACCGCAAGGATGGGACCGATGGAGCACAACGCAACAAGACCGAAGGAATCCGCTTTGGCATTCTTGTCGCTACGTATAGCCGCAACACCCACACCCATGGCAATGATGAAAGGAACAGTCATAGGTCCCGTCGTCACACCTCCGGCATCAAAAGCCACAGCAAGCATATCAGGCTTTGTAAACGCAGCGAGAACAAATACAGCAAGATAGAAAAATACCAAAAGATATCTGAGAGGTATCTTAAAAAATATACGAAGCATACTGAGCATGAGGAAAAATCCCACACCGACAGAAACCGTAACAATCAGAGCAAATCGGTCGATGTTGGAAGCATTGGCTGCAAGCACTGAAAGATCCGGCTCGGCTACGGTAATGGCAATACCTAAGACAAGACTTAACCCGAGGATAACCAAAAGATTGCGGGATTGAGTCATTTTTGAACCGATATGCGCTCCTATCTGACTCATGGAAACATCCGAACCGATGTTAAACAGTGCCATACCGATCACTATCAAAACGGATCCCAGCAAAAAGGAAAGCAACAAGCCGCTGCTCAAGGGGACAAAAAACAATGTCAATACAAGTACTATGCCGGTAATGGGGAGCACTGAACGACATGATTCTTTTATCTTTTCTATTGTAATGTCTCTTTGATCGATCATGATTTTCCCGGTCAATAACTCTCTGTGTTAAATGAATTAATCTAAATATATGATTAAATATAAATCAACGGGAGTGAAAAGGCAAGGTTTAAAAGGAAAAAGAGGGGGTGTCCCGAAAACAAAAAAACAGACAGTCATCTAAACTGTCTGCAGATACTCCCCGAATTGGGCTCGAACCAACAACACCTCGGTTAACAGCCGAGTGCTCTACCATTGAGCTATCGAGGAATAAAGGTAACAGGTCATGAATATAATTCATGACCTGATCAATGTACCTTCAAAACTGTATACTTTCCAAACCTTCAAGAACCACTTTGGTTAAGCCCTCGACCTATTAGTATGAATCAGCTGCAAGTGTTGCCACTCTTCCACCTTTCACCTATCAACCTTGTCGTCTTCAAGGGGTCTTACTAGCTTGTGCTATGGGATATCTTATCTTGAGGGGGGCTTCACGCTTAGATGCCTTCAGCGTTTATCCCTTCCAAAC
>JAEEGK010005456.1_pt1 | contig 30753 bp, 25 predicted proteins | sample 8958771 | NCBI WGS metagenome assembly JAEEGK01 (sample SAMN16246547, study PRJNA631951) | gut metagenome | biome: gut microbiome; feature: rumen; material: SC-attached | host: Bos | place: Iran: Karaj | collected 2018-10
TCGGATACATTTCCGGCGATTTATTGTTTTTGCCGAAAATACAGACATGGGAGGCCCTATGAAAAAATTCTTAAAGATCCTTGGCATAGTTCTCGGCTCACTTGTTGCGATCTATCTGATTATCTTTGTGATCAATGTGTGCTGCAATACGGCACTTCGAAATTATATCAAATCCTTTGACAAAGTTGATTATTCAGGCGTCAATCGCGTGGTCCCCGTTAAGGAAGACGGTTTTTATACCTTTAAAACGGACGGGGAATTAAAGATCATGACCATCACGGATATCCATATCGGCGGCGGTTTCTGGACCTTTAAGAAAGACAAGAAGGCCATTTACGAGATCATGTTAATGCTGCAGGCCGAAAAGCCCGATTTGGTAATTTTGGGAGGCGATAACGTATATGCTGTGCCGGGTCCCGGTTACGGCGGCGGTTTTACCTTTAACAATAAAATGGTGGCAAAGACCGTGGCAACCCTTTTCAATCACGCAGGGGTTTATTTTTCCACCGTTTTAGGCAATCACGACACCGAAGCCTTTGACTATGCAAGGCGGGCGGAGATCGGGAAACTTTATGCAAGCGATAAGTTTGAATATTCCATCTTTGAATCCATGTACACCGACAAGGATGCAAAGACAATCCCTTCCGTTTCAAACCAGTTCATCCTGGTAAAGAACACTGCGGGAAAGATCACGAAGATCCTTCTTTTGATAGACTCAAACGATTACGTGGACACGTCCATAATGTCTTCTGTCAAACAGCGTTACGACGTTATACATGACGCACAGGTGGATTGGGCTGCGGGCGTCATTAAGGACCTTTCGAAAAAAGAAGGACTTCCGGACGGCGAATACTTAAAAACCCTGCTTTTCCTGCACATTCCCGTGGGAGAGTACAGAGTCGCTCTTGATGAACTCATTGAGGAAGTTAAGGATGAAAAAGGAAACGTAACCGCCTACGTTCAAAGGGAAAACCCGGGTCCCGACACGGAATACGTTTCGGGAGTATGGGCGGATGACAAGGTTTATTACGGCGGCTTAAACAACGGCATCGAGCCTGCAAAGGAAGATAAGCTTTTCGAGGTTCTTTGTGATGAAATGCACAGTGTGGAAGCCATGTTTTGCGGACACGATCACTTAAACAATGCGGTGGTCAGATATAAGGGGGTTCTGCTTTCCTACAATTATTCCGTGGATAATATCGCTTACAAAGGAATTCATGAGGCAGGCCTTCAGAGGGGTGCGACCCTCATAAGCTTAAGCTCCGACGGAAGCTATACCATAGAGCATAAGAATGCATATCTTGATTACGGGGTTCCCACGGATACTTTCTTTAATGTCTACACGGATCACGAACTTCATCCCGAGTGGTTAAGGACCGTAGAGTAAGGCTGGGCTTGCGTAACAATTGCTTTTTGTTGAAAAATGATTTTCTTGATGATAAAATATATGCGCATTGTTTGAAGAAGAGAAACAGGAGAATCATATGAGTGATATGGATAATCTTCTGGCATTAAAGAGAATGCTGGAGAAAAAGGATGAGGAAGAAGCATCCGAAATGATGGACACCGAGAAACGCTTTATCGCCGATGCGACCAAAGCATATCTTGGAAAGAACACACCCGTTACCGGGATCCAGGGGTATGATCCGGAAGCAATGATCGCATTTTTGGAGCTTCCGCCTGCGGAAGTGCAGAAGAAGATGGGTGGCGAGTGGCTTTCCATGCCGCTTGACAAATTTGAAATCCTTGCCTACACGGTAGACAAAAAGATCAAGAAGTCCACGGCTTTACTTGATTGGAAATCATAAGAGAATGGGAATCGGGACATGGTAAACACCGACAGAATATACTGGGAGCTTCTGAACAATGAAATTCGGAAGGTCTCGGTAGATAAGTCAGCACAGCAGACCGTGATATCCACCAGATTCAGGACAATACAGAACGAGATGAGATTCACGGGAGTTACCTGGTCCGATAATCTGGAACTTATGACGGGATGTTTGCTCAATTATGTGCAGGAAATAACTGCGGAAACATTTACGGGTGCCGTTAAGGAGCGCTTCGAAAAGCTGTTTAATGGCGATTTTTCTTTGGAAAATCTTAAGGATGAAGGACGTGTCCTTTTTAAAATCGTCTGTGACAGAAATCAGATCGAGTTTTTTATCATTGCAGCCAAACTTTCGATCTGTATCAATGAATAGGCGCTTTTTCTTTATATAAAACAGGAGGTCTGTAAAATGGGATTTTTTGACGGCGTTAAAGGGGGACAGACAGTTAACCCCGAACTGGCTGAGTGCCAGAAGAAAATGAACGATCTTGTAAAGGAAAAAGCAGAGCTTGTTTCCATCCTCGGTAATCTGTACTTAAAGAACAATACCGTGGAATCAAGCGTCGGCACACCTTATGAAGAGGTTATGAAGAGCATCGCGGGAAACGCCGATGCCTACAAACTTGCCGAGAAGAGATTCCTTTTCATTCAGGGCAGAAGAAAGTGCGAATATTGCGGAAACGTTCTTCCCGCAGATTCGGGCTTCTGTAATAAATGCGGCCAAAAGCTCGAGCCTTTGTTCGAGCAGGCAAATGCGGCAGCACCCGCACAATCCGCCGAGAAAGTTTGCCCCACCTGCGGAGCGAAAATCGCGCCCGGCGGCTTATTCTGCGGCGTATGCGGCACCAAATTAAGTTGATGACAGGGGGATATTCAAATGTTTTGTGGTAATTGCGGCAGCAAAGTTGATGACAATTATTCTTTTTGCCCCAACTGCGGGCAGAAAGTCGTAAGAATCAGTAATCCTGCACCTGCGGCACCTGCAGAGGAGCCGGTACCTGCACCTGAGGCAGCACCTGAGGCTGAGGTAACACCCGAGGTAACGCCCGAGGCAGCACCTTTAGAGGAAATAGCAGCGGAAGTTACACCCGAAGTTGAGGTTTCGGCGCCCGCAGAGGAGTCTGCACCCGTAGCAGAGGCAGCACTCGCAGAGGAGCCCGCACCCGCACCTGAGGCAGCACCGGTTCATGAAGAGGCACCGTCGCCCGTAAATCCTTACGTGGTTCCCGAACCTGCGAAGGAAGAAAAGCCCGTGAAGGAAGCCAAGGCTCCGAAAGAGCCCAAAGCACCCAAGGCACCTAAGGCACCTAAGGAAAAGGCGAAGGGACACAACGGACTTGCGGGATTCTTTACCGCTTTATCCGTAGTATTTGCTTTTTTGCTTATTTTGCTTCTTACCCTTCGGGGAGCTTTTTCGGAAAAGGCCATTACCGACGCCTTTAAGAGCGGTGATTATACCAAATACGAGATAGGTTCCTTTGTAGATGAGGATTCCGATTTTACCGTATTTGATTATGCGGATCAGAAATTCTTTAACGGAGTTCTGGGTGAGGACGAAATTACAGGTCTTCTTAAATCCAAGGAAATGAGAAACTGGATCTCCGAAAAAGCCTGGAGATATGTTGACGATTTCCTTAACAACACCGGAAGGGGCGAGATTAAGGCAAAGGATATGGAGAAACTTCAGGAGATCATCCGCGACAGGACGGGCATGCCCATTTCAGTCGATTTCTCCGACAAAGCGCTTAAAGACGCCAGCGTTTCAAACATCCTTGAGAACGCCGAGATCCCTCTTATGGATCTGATAAGATTTGCTTTATCCTTTACCTGTGTTATAATCCTCGGAGCCGTTGTGGCAGTATTGGTGATTCTCGCCTTTGTTGTTTCGGGAAAGAAAATAATGCAGAGATTTATCTATCCCGGACTTACTGCACTTATCAGCGGTATTTTGGGTCTTGCGGTAGCCGGCGGACTCTTCTTCGGTGCGAAAGTCTTTCTTCGTTCGGCCTTTGACATCGAATCATCATTTATCAATAAGATACTTATTATGCCCATGAGCCTTAACGCACTTCTGTACGGCGGAATTGCTGCGGCTGCAGGTATCGTTTTCATAGTACTGAGCGCTTTGTTCAGAAAGAAAAACGCGGCATAACTTTTTTGGAGGTTTAATATGAATTGTAAGAAATGCGGTGCCCAGATTCCGGACGGAGCCAAGTTCTGTCCCCAATGCGGCACAGATAATTCTTCTTTTTCCGTAAACATCGATTTCAGTGCGGATGCCAAGAACGGCGTACAGTTTGACGGCACTGTCGAAGAAAACGGTAAAGTCAGGAAGATAAGCAAAAAGAAAGGGATTCTTGGCATAGTGATCTGCGCTGTCATTGTTGCCGCAGTCCTTGTTCTTATTAACTTCAGCGCTATCGAGAACTTTGCGAGAAAAACCTTTACATCTCCTTCCAAGTACTATGCCTGGGTAGAGCAGAAGTATCTGGGTGAATCGGTCGACGATCTGGCGGATGCCTATGCCGATTACCTTATCTGGAGCTATACAAATGCGAGCAAGTCAAAGGGTACCGGAGAGATTTCCTTTAAGATCGAAGAGGCCGGAAAAGACCTTCTTTCCGCAGCTGCATTAAGCGGTGTTGACCTTGAATGGCTTGACAGCGGCAAGATCAAATATACCGTGGCAATGACCGATGAGGCTTTGTCCTTAGATCTCGGACTCGGCATTAACGGTCTGGACATTTTATCCCTGGATGCGCTGATTGCAGGCGGAGACAGAGACGGTGCGGCTTATGCAAGGATCCCCGAATTAAGTCCCATGTATTTGGGCTTTGATCTGGGTTTCGATCCACTTGAGAATATTTTTTCCGGAAGCCTGAGTTTTACAAGCCCCTTCGGTTCAAGGGTTCCCTATAACGATGCAAGGCCTGCAAATATGTTTACGGGCATGAAGATTTCGGATCTTGAGACCATCGGAAAGAGCCTTCCTTCAAAGGAAACCCTTAAAAAGATCGTTAAAAGATACATCCGTGTTGCATTAAAGCAGATAAGCGGAGTAAAAAAATCTTCCAAAACTCTTAAAGCTGAGGGAATTTCCGAACGCTGTACCGTTTTAAAGGTAAAGGTGGATTCCGATACTCTCATTGATATTTTCGAAGCCTGGGCAAAAGAGATCGAGAAGGACAAAGAATTAAAGTCTGTTATCGAAAAGGTCCTTAAAGGATTGGAAAGTACAGAGATCGGCGCCGGCATTGAAGATGCGGATGCGGACGAAATATTGGAAGAATTATCCGATAAGCTGACGGAAGCTGCCGATGACATTGAAAAATATCCCGATTATTTCATCAGTGACGAAATAGAAATGGCTGTTTATGTGGATGCCAAAGGCAAGGTCCGCGGCCGCGAGTGTACGCTTGGATATGAGGAAATTCAGATATATACTCCTCATAAGGGTAACAAGATCGGCGTAGAGATCGTTCTTGATGATCTCACCATCACAGGTAAAGGCAAGGACAACGGCGGAAAGATCACCGGTGAGTTCAGCATAAACGTAAACGAAAACGAATGTGTTGTCATTAACCTTACGAACTTTAACACCAATACCGTTCTTGCGGGCAGACTTAAAGGAAAAGCAGAATTAAGCATCGGTGAAGACCTCGTTAAGACCCTTCAGAGAAACGGAATGGGATCGGAATCTGTTAATGTTGCCAGAATGTTTGACGGATATAACCTTGTTTTTGACTTTGACACTGCTCCGAAGTCCGGTACCGTAAAGATGGAGTTAAAGAACAGGAAAAACAGTATCGTATCCATGAAGACTACGTTCAGCAGGGGCAATACCGGCGAAATCGAAATGCCCGCCGATTCGAAGGTGGTCGATATCGATACGGAGGCTCCCATGGAAGGCCTTTCGGAATGGTTTGACTCTTTCGATACGGATAAGCTTGTTGATAAGATCGAAAAGCTTGACCTTGACAGCACGGTTGAAACAGTGATCGTGACGCTGCTTGAAAAACCTCAGCAGATCCTTTCCATCCTGCCCCATATTTTCGGAGGCGGAAGGGTTTATTAATCAAATAAGCACATTTATACAGCAGTTTACAAAGGCTGTCGCAGGTTTTCCCGCGGCAGCTTTTTTATGTCATTAAATAATCAAATATAGCGTTTGAATCTCTTGCTTGAGTGCCTTAAGGGGCTTGATTTTTTCGGGGGGGGGGTGGAGTATACTTGCTTTGTTGTTTAAAAATCAAAGGCATTTATTGCTAGGAGGACTGAGAATGTTTTGTATCAAATGCGGTGCAGAATTGCCTGCAGGATCGAAATTTTGCAACAGCTGTGGGGCCAGGGTTGAATCGGATTTTGAAGTGCCTGAATCTGTGGAAACGAAGAAAAAACCTGCCATTAAAATCAACAAGAAGGTTTTGGCAATTGCCGGAGGAGCGGTTCTCACTGTTTTATTGATTGTCGGGATTGTTCTTGGTATTAAAGACAGTGCTTCACGTGCTGCGAAAAAGAAAGCGGCTGCAAAGACCGTAGTAATAGATCAGAACTGGACAACGAAGACGGGAAATATTGTTGTACGCATCGACGGTATGCCTGTTGCCATATGTACAAAGAATACATTCGGCGCTGTCGTTTACGGAAGTTCCATTGAAAGGAAGTACTATGAAAAGAATGTAGTTGAAGCGGCCTGCAAAGTTTTTGAAAAAGAATACGTAGATGATTGCGTAAATGATTCTGCTTCTGTTTCGTACGGAGTTGTTTTTGATGAGTCACCCAACTTTGCAAAATACAGTCTCGAAGTCGCTATGTCTCCCAAAGAATCTGAAATGAAGCAATCGATTTTGGATGCTTATGAGGGCCGCGATTATAAGGATTACGGATTTGAGTTTATATGGAATTGCGAAGGAAACAATGCGGCCGCAAAAGATAAGATAAAAAAAGTTATGAAATCCGCGGAAGAAAAAGAATGGAAATTTGAATATGCGGACGTTTATAACTGGGGTAAGGCACCTTCTGTCAATAAGCGTATTGTAAAATTTCAAGCTAAAAATTCTCTCGGGAACACGTTTGAAGTGTATTATACGGTTCAATTTCTTAAAGGATCATCCTCTGTGGAGAGTATAGATAAGATTAAGGACAGCCCCAAGGGAGTCGTTTGGATAAACAATTATGATTCAAATAAAAAGAATATCATGTCTAATGTGGGTAAAATCGCGATGAAATAAGCGGTTGCCCGATAAAGGAGGGTTGTTTTGAGGATTATGCCTCTTAACAACTCTTTTCTTTTTGACGGAGGAATTGTTTAAATGAAGTACAGAATTTATTTTGTGATTGCTATGTTTATATCCGCCTGCTTTATACAGGCATGCTCTGCGGAAGTGTACCCTGAGAAAAGGCATGATAACGATATTTCCGTAGAAAACAGCGTGGCGGAGGAAAAGCATGCGGAAAGCAGCATTGACTCAGAAAAAACACAAAAGAAGCCAGAAGCCGTTATCAAAGAACTTTACGTCGAAAAACTCTCATGTATCGAGGAAGCAAGGGCTTGCGTATTGTCTTCTTTGTACGATGCAAAGTATATAGATCTTTCGCAGGATTACAGAGACAGTTTTGGAATAGTGTTAAGGGATGAACTGGTAGACGGTATGATTGAGAATGAAATACTTTCCGCTGCTGTCAAGACGGCGCTCAATGCAGTGGCAGAAAAAAAGAGTGCTGAGGAAATCCTTGCAGATACCTTGAAAGGTGCAAAGGACGGAGTCGTCGATTACATAAAGGGGTTGATAACCGGGGGAGCGGAAGAAACAGTCGGACTTGGAGTGGATCTTTTTAAGGTTAATGATATTATAAACGAATTTAAAAATCTTGACGATGTCCCGGTTGACCTTGCAAATGGGCTGATTCTGAGGCAGCGAAGCGATATAAGTATAGCTGTCGGCATAGCCTCCAAGGATGATCTTGACAGTGCGGGAATATATTATCTTGCTGCACTTATGTCAAATATCAGATCCAGACAGAGCGCCATCGCAGCAGCTACGGACAAAGATTACAAGGATATCAATATTTGCGATATTCTCACCGAAATTGCGGGAAGGATGGCCGTGGCAGAGGCTAAACTTTCTTTTTACGCGAACAGTCCCGACGGAAATATATCCGATATCACGCAAGACCATACCATTAAAATTACCGATAATAATCTCATAAATGCATATGATGTGATGGCTGTACGTGAAGGAATAAAGAACCTCAGTGCAACAAGTAAAGTATTCGGCGCCATCGGAGGCAGTATCGGGGGTAATCTGGCAGAAAAGAATGCGGACGGAGTTAACAAAGAAGGTGCTATGAGGCGTCTGGATTATATGAAAATCCTTGAAAACCGTCTTTCAAACAACATACCCGATCTGTGTGCCGCAAAGGCGGATTATGTCGGTGCCATGAGTGTAACAGACGATCCGAAGGAAGCAACAAGCAGATATTGTGGGGAATTGTCCACATACCTCTTTGACTTAAAACTTGTCAGCGCTTTTTACGGAATTTCCCTTTCGGAAAAAGAAAGGCCGTTTCTTGATTCTTTGGATAATATGATTGAAGAAACGGAGGAATTCCTTCTGCAGACAAACTCGGACGGAGCTGAAGGTTATACAAGGGAGGAAAAACTTTCTGCCATAAAAGTGCTTGTCACCGCCTTCCTCAGATTTGAAGACTGGGAACGGGGAACATCTTATTGCAGGCTCTATGATCTGATGGGGGAGATAAAATGCGACAGCGCTCCCACGGTGAAAATATATGGAAATAACGGAATTCCTCTTTTGCTTCTTGAATCGCACAGCTTAAATTATTACGGTCAGAAAGGGCTTGATTTAAAACTCTATGACCGGAAAGGCAATCCTTTGTACGAAGAAAAACGACAGGGGAAGTTGTATTCACTTGACGGCGAAGTTCTTGGCTTTGACGCTGCATCCGATAATCTGCAGAGCAAAGAAAACGCGGAAAAACTGTATTCCGAAGCAGTAAAGACCATGGAGGGAATTATGGCGGGAACGCTTAAAAGCGGTTACAAATCCTTTTGGTGGTAAGGAGCAAAACAGATATAAAAAAATAATAAATTTTCAAAATACTTCTTGCATTGAATACCCTTTAGTAATATAACTATACATAGAGTTTTAGCACTCAAATGAATGGAGTGCTAACAAAGACTTAAGGAGGCATGAGTTATGAATTTAAAACCACTTGGCGATCGCGTCGTTTTAAAACAGTTGGTAGCCGAAGAGACCACCAAATCGGGAATCGTTCTTCCCGGACAGAATAAGGAAAAGCCCCAGCAGGCTGAAGTTGTTGCAGTAGGTCCCGGAACCGTTGAAGACGGCAAGGAGATCAAGATGCAGGTTAAGGTTGGAGATAAGGTTATCTATTCCAAGTATTCGGGAACCGAAGTAAAGCTTGATGATGTTGAATACATCATTGTTAAGCAGGCAGACGTTCTTGCCGTTATCGAAGATAAAAAGGCACCCGCAAAGAAGAGTAAATAATCATATTAATATATTTCAGGAGGCATTATTATGGCTAAAGAGATTAAATACGGAGCCGACGCAAGACAGGCTCTCGGCGCAGGCGTAAACAAGCTTGCGGATACAGTAAGAGTTACCCTCGGACCTAAGGGCAGAAACGTAGTTCTTGATAAGTCCTACGGCGCACCTCTTATCACCAACGACGGTGTTACCATCGCAAAGGAAATCGAACTTGAAGACGCTTTTGAAAACATGGGAGCTCAGCTTGTTAAGGAAGTTGCGACCAAGACAAACGATGTTGCCGGAGACGGTACCACAACCGCTACCGTTCTTGCACAGGCAATGATCAATGAAGGTATGAAGAACCTGGCTGCAGGTGCCAACCCCATCGAAATGAGAAAGGGTATGAAGAAGGCTACCGATTGTGCAGTGGCTGCCATTAAGAAAATGGCTCAGAAGGTTAACGGAAGCGAGCACATCGCAAGAGTTGCAGCTATTTCCGCAGGCGATGACAAGGTCGGCGAAATGGTAGCAAAGGCAATGGAAGCCGTTTCCAAGGACGGTGTTATCACCATCGAAGAATCCAAGACCATGGAAACCGAACTCGAGCTCGTTAAAGGTATGCAGTTCGACAGAGGTTACATCAGCGCATATATGGCAACCGACATGGATAAGATGGAAGCGGTTCTAGACAATCCTTACATTCTTATCACCGACAAGAAGATTTCCAACATTCAGGAGATTCTTCCTTTACTTGAACAGGTCGTTCAGAACGGTGCCAAGCTTCTCATCGTAGCAGAAGATGTTGAAGGCGAAGCACTTACCACTTTGATCGTCAACAAACTCCGCGGAACCTTCAATGTAGTAGCGGTTAAGGCTCCCGGTTACGGTGACAGACGTAAGCAGATGCTTGAGGATATCGCAGTTCTTACCGGCGGACAGGTTATCTCTTCCGAACTCGGTCTTGAACTTAAGGATGCAACCCTTGAACAGCTGGGCCGTGCTAAATCCGTTAAGGTTCAGAAGGAAAACACCGTTATCGTTGACGGCTGCGGAGACAAGAAGGCCATTGCGGCTCGTATCGCTCAGATCAAGGGCCAGATTGAGACCACCACATCCGATTTCGACAAAGAAAAACTTCAGGAAAGACTTGCAAAGCTCTCCGGAGGCGTAGCCGTTGTAAGAGTCGGTGCAGCTACCGAAACAGAAATGAAGGAAGCAAAGCTTCGTATGGAAGATGCTCTTGCAGCTACCAGAGCAGCAGTTGAAGAAGGCATCGTCTGCGGCGGCGGTTCCGCATACATCCACGCATCCAAGGAAGTTAAGAAGCTTGCCGAGACTCTTACGGGAGACGAAAAGACCGGTGCAAACATCGTTCTTAAGTCCTTCGAAGCACCTCTTTACTATATCGCAACCAACGCAGGCCTTGACGGTTCCGTAATCGTTAACAAGGTTCGCGAAAGCAAGGTTGGCGTGGGCTTTGATGCATATAAGGAAGAATACGTTGACATGGTTAAGGCCGGCATCCTCGATCCTGCCAAGGTAACAAGAAGCGCGCTGCAGAACGCTACCAGCGTTGCCAGCACCTTCCTTACCACCGAATCCGCAGTTGCCACCATCAAGGAGCCTCAGCCTCCTATGCCTCAGGGTGGTGCCGGAATGGGCGGTATGTACTAACTGTTCCAAGGAGGGGCCCACGCAGTGGGAAGATCCCTTGGAACCACGTGCACGCTCATCTGCGAAGCAGATTTTAATGCGTGCACTTCTCCATTGGCAAAGATGTGTAAACTATTCAAATATCCCGGGCGTCAGCTCGGGATATTTTTTTGCGCGCATTTGTGTTATACTATCCCCATGGGTGGAGTAGAGCGAAAAACACATTTTCATAATTTCGGAAGGGCGGTAACGGCCCTTCTTCTTTCGGCTTGCCTTCTTTTTCTTTGCGCCTGCACGGCAGGTAAACGTGCGGCATCGATTTCCCACATCACCGAAAAATACGGAGTTCCCGTCGACAAACAGCTTATAGTCTACACTTCCCACAAAGAAGAAGTATATCTTCCCATAATCCGCGAATTTGAAAACACTACGGGCATCAGCGTTGAGATACACGCAGGCGGTACCGCCGAGCTTTTTAAAGAAGTAAGAGACAATCCGGACGCAGGTATCTGTGACATTATCTTCGGAGGCGGTATCGAAAGCTATGAGGCCCAGAAGGACCTTTTCCTTCCCTATGAGGCTGTTGATAAAGATAAGCTCGATAAACATTACCTTTCCGAGGACGATTCCTACACCGCATTTACGGAACTTCCCCTGGTTTTTGTCTACAACACCAAACTCGTTTCCGAAGAGGAGGCTCCCAGATCCTGGTACGATCTTTTTGACCCGAAGTGGCGGGGTCAGATCGCCTTCGCGGACATTCATACTTCCGGAACCAGTTATACCATTCTTTCGACCCTTTCCCAGGTTACCAAGGAATCCGTAAGGACACTTATCCCCAAATTCTTAAACCAGCTTCACGGCCGTGTGCTTGATTCCTCCGGGCGGATAATTCCCGGCGTTTCTACGGGCTCTTTTCTGATCGGGATCACACTGGAAGAAACCGCCATGAAGAACATTAATGCAGGGCAGGATATCGCCATGATATATCCTGCGGAAGGGACCAGCGCCCTTCCCGACGGCTGTGCCATAGTCAAAAATGCGCCCCACACCTACAATGCGGGTAAATTCATCGATTTTATCATCAATTACGATACCCAGCGCTATGCCACGGATATGTTTATGAGGCGACCTGTACGCACGGATGTATCCCTGCCTTCAAGCTATGCAAAGATCGATCAGATTGAGTTTGACGTTAAACGCGCCGCCGGAGATGAAGAAATTTACTTTGAACTCTGGGACGAGTACCTGTCAGGTGAGGAGGAGTGAGATGAGTATAATCAAAGGCTCCTTCAAAAGACAGATATTCGTGATCTTTTCGACGGTCACACTGATACTGGTAATCATAGGCGGAATCCTGACCATGCAGGGGTTCCAGACCAGGATCATCATGGATCACGAGCTTCAGGACGAAGAACAGGAAAAACTCATAAACGAGCGTCTTTCCTCCTTTTTCTATGATGCGGAAGTGGTTTTGTTAAAACTTTCCACCAACGAGGAGATCAGAAAAGAACTTTCGAAGATCCGTCCCGACATGTCCATCTATACACAGCTTTACGATATTTCCGCCGGGATCAGGGATTATTGCTCCATTGACGTTTATATAGGCGGAGAGTGCAGGTTTTCCACGAGACAGGGCGGAATGTCGGCGCCTTTACCCGAGAATTATTCGATCCTTCTTGCTACAAGAGAGGCCGCGGGCAAATCCGTTTACGGCATGGATCCCGTGAACGCCAGCGGTGAAGGCTCGGCTCTTTTGATCGCAAGAAAGGTGGCAAACATCAAAAAGGATGCCTATGTGATAGTAAGGATCGAGAAAGAAGCACTGGAAAACCGTCTCGGAGGTTTGCTTAATGCCCGTGACGGATTTATCCTGGCAAATTCTTTTCTTCGTCCCTACTGTATGCTCGGTACGGCGGAAGACGGTCATGTGCTTGCCTCCGTCAGAAAGAATCTGTTTGCGGGTGAAAAATACACAAACAATATCAAGAGTAACGTGTACATTTCGGAACTTGGAGACAGGGGGCTTTTAGGCATCTACATAACCATGCCCGCCTTCGAAGAATCCGCGGTGGGAACGGGTTACAGGATAGTGCTTTTCCAGGTCATCATAAGTATCATTCTTTGTCTTATAGTGGCATCAAGAATGAGTAATCTGTTTTCAAAGCCCATAAATACCCTTTCCATTGCCATGAAGCGCTTCAGAAAGGGCGACTTTGACACGAAGATCGAACTTGACAGAGAGGATGAATTCGGACAGCTTGCTTCGGGCTTTAACAAGATGACCTCGCAGTTAAAGGCCAACATGCAGGAGCGGGTGGACGCCGAGAGACGCGTTAACGAAGCCCGTATCGAAATGATGCAGGCCCAGTTAAATCCACACTTTCTTTATAATACGTTAGATACCATCAAATGGGTGGCAAAGGCCAATCAGGTGCCTGAAATTGCCACGCTTTCGGCAAGCCTTGCATCCATCCTTCGAAGCAGTATTTCCGAAAGCCGTTTCGTGACCTTAAAGCAGGAGTGTGAGCTTGTTGAAAGTTACTGCGAGATCCAGAAGATACGATTCGATGATTCCTTCGACCTTACGGTGGATGTGCCTGTGAAACTCCGGGACGTGATAGTGCCCAAACTTATTTTGCAGCCTATGGTGGAAAATTCCATCATTCACGGCCTTGAAGGGAGACGTGACGGGCATATCGTCATATGCGCGAAGGCGGAAGAAAACGCCCATGGCGACGGAGACGACCTGATCCTTACGATAACCGATAACGGTGCGGGGATCAGCGATGAAATGATAGAAGCGTTGAAAGAGGACGATCCCGAGAAACTTTCGGGTCATCTGGGACTTAATAACGTAAACACGATAATAAGGCTCTATTACGGTAAGGACTACGGTGTCAGCGCCCAAAGGCCCGAAGAGGGCGGTACCGTAATGACTTTAAGAATTCCGATACTTACCAACGAACCTGTAAAGGAGCAGGAAGAAACATGATTTCCGTAATGGTTGTTGACGACGAAAAATATGTGCGCGCGGGCATTATAAACGAAACCGACTGGGCACTCATAGGGTGTGAAGTGGTGGCGGAAGCTTCCGACGGAGAGGCAGCTTTTAAAGCGGCGGAAGAGTCAAGACCCGATCTTGTCATATCCGATATAAAGATGCCCAAAATGGACGGGATTGCTCTGGCAGAAAAGCTTTTGGCGAGATTTCCTAACATTAAGATCATTTTCCTTACCGCCTACAGTGATTTCGAATATGCGAGACAGGCTGTGAGACTGGGGGTTTCGGACTATCTTTTAAAGCCCTTTAAGGACGGCGAACTGGAGGCCTCCATCCAAAGGCTTTTGCACCTCCATCCCAATGCTCCCGCCAATGTAAACGAACTTGAGGATAAACTCATAGCCCTTAAGAAAAGGGACGAGATCGCGAACCGCTATGTTCAGTCGGCGGTAGCTTTCATTGAAGACAGGTTTGCGGACCCCGATTTTTCCGTGGGAGGGCTTGCGGAGTCCATGGGCGTGAGCGAAGGCCACATCACCCGTCTGTTTAAAGCCGAAACCGGTATGGGCATCAATAACTATCTTACGAGATACAGGATTAAAAGAGCCATGGATTATCTTAAGGATGTCCAGACCAAGGTCTATGAAGTTGCCGAAAAAGTGGGCTACAGAGACATTGCATATTTCTCCAACACCTTTAAAAAACTGGTGGGAAGATCCCCTTCGGATTACCAGACCAAGGGCCTTACGGAATAATGTGCATTTTTTACAAATAATGTCGGTTTTGTCATCTTCCAAAATACAGTATGCACAATTAGAATGTACTTATCACAGAAACAATGCGTCGATAAGTACATTTTTTTGTGCGATTCGACAGCATTTTTATCAAAGGAGGATAAAGGTGAAAAAGAAATTATTTGCATCTCTTATGGTGCTCACAATGGTTGCTTCCCTCTTTACGGGATGCAGTAAAGGTTCCGGCAACTCCGGCGCAAAGACGAAGGTTGATTCGATCATCGCCGAAGCACAGAAGATGTCCATGGAAGAACTTGCCAAGAAAGCAATCGAAGAGTCAAACGGAAAGACCTTCTACGGCGTTGGTAACAGTAGCCGCGGTAAGTCCGCTCTTCCCAAGTTCATTGAGTATCTTCAGACCATCGATTCTTCTTACACATTGAATTTTGAGTGGCAACAGCCCAAGAACAACAAGATCTTCGAACAGCTCACTTCCGACTCTTTAAAGAGCGAAGGAACTTTCGCAATGACCCTTATTCAGGACGGTAACCAGATCCAGAGTAAGATGGTGGATACCAATATCCTTAAAACCTTCATTCCCAAGGATTGGGCTACCGCAAACAATACCACGGCTGATAAGTTTAAGGGCTTCCTTCCCCTTCAGACCCTCAACAAGGTATTCATGTACAACAACAACGGTTCCGCTACATTCACGAACTGCTGGGATTTCGTATATGAAGGCTCTCATCCCCTTTTCATGGGTGTTGACTCTGAGATCGTAGGAAAGAACTTCCTTATGATGCTTACCCAGGATAAGTACGCAGGATGGCTTAAGGACGCTTTCGATAAGCTTGATGCAACAAAGAAAGCTTATTTCGAGCCCACCATTCAGGCTCTTCAGGCTGACGCAAAAGACCTTGGTCTTGGCGCAAACGGCGCTTACGCTCTTGCATGGATCAAGCTTTGGGTTAACAACTACAACGAGCAGACCGACGACGGTCCTATCTGTAACACTCTTGTTGATTCTTCCGCAAAGAACCAGTCCGGACTTTTGGTTTATTCCAAGCTCCGTTCTGTTGAAGAATCTGCCAGCGTTTCCGTTAACAACATCAACGTAGCCGCATATCAGGACGGTTATACCGGAATCGGCGGATACGGATACTGCCACTACCTCTTTGTTACCAAGAACAGCCCTCTTCCCTGGACAGCATGCGCATTCATCGCATACATGACCTGCACGGAATCCGGATTCGAAGCATGGGGCAAGGACATGGGCGGATACTCCAGCAACCCCAACGTTGCAGCTGAGATCGAAGCTAAGTTCCAGCACTCTCAGGGCGGCGGAAACGAATTCCCCGCAAAGAACGACCGCGGATATGACTGGTGGACTGCAGAGGGCAAGGGAGAACTCGTTCTCGAAGATCCCAAGTACTGCTCAGACGTAGCTTTCACGGTAGGCAGCTGGATCGACGTGCTCGACCACTATAAACCCGAATAAGCAGAGTTTCTTTGTAAAAAGCGGGGGATGTTACTTCCTACAGTGACATCCCCCTTTTCAAAAGAAGGAGTATTACCATGATGGCAACCGCAAAACCGGACAGGCGCGCGATTTTCGTAAATAAGGTCAAAACATGGTTTTCCCAGGCACAGAATATAATTCTTTTGCTTTTCGGAATAGTATTGACCTTCAGTACGGTTGCGCCCATTGTCGCGATAGTTAAGGATACTTTTCAGATCCATCCGGGTACCATTGACCAGCACCTTACGGGCCGGACCACAGGTTATTCGATAGCAAACTATATCGACCTGTTTACCAGTAAGCTTGCAAGAAAGAATCTTTGGAGCCCGCTAACGAACACGGTCTATCTTTCCGTGCTGACTTGTGTAATTTCAATCATCTTCGGCGGACTTTTTGCTTTTCTCGTTACGAGAACAGACATGAAGTTTAAGAAGTACTTAAGCTCCATTTTCATTTTCCCCTACATAATGCCTCAGTGGACACTGGCCGTTGTGTGGCAGCACATGTTTTACTCCAACCGGGTTACGGGGACTTCGGACGGACTTATTGCTTCGATTTTTCACATATACTTCCCTCACTGGTGGTGTCAGGGACTCTTCCCCAGTGCAATGGTTCTGGGACTTCACTATGCACCCTTTGCCTATATACTCATAGGCGGTATCTTCAAGAACATGGATGCAAACCTTGAAGAAGCCGCAACCATTCTTGATACACCGAAGTGGAAGATCATGTGCAAAGTTACGCTTCCCATGATCAAACCGGCGATCCTTTCCACCATACTTCTGGTATTCGGAAGTGCCATGGGAAGTTATCCCGTTCCTCATTACTTGAATCTTACGACACTGTCAACGCAGTATATTTCGTTAAACAGTAAATACACGGGCGAAGCAAGTATACTGGCGATAATCATGATGATCTTCGGCGTGCTGATCCTTGGCATAAACCAGATGAGCTTAAAGAGCCGGAAGAATTACACTACGGTAACGGGTAAATCCGGACAGCTGACGAAGATACGTATCGGCAGAGCCGGAAAGTATATCGTGGGTATCGTCTTTGCCATAGTTACTTTCTTTACCAGTATTTGGCCCATCATCCTGTTTGCTTTGGAAACCTTCTTGCCGAACCCCGGTGACTACAGTTTCCTCTACACCGGAAATCTTGCCCACCTGACCACCAAGTGGTGGATCACCAGCGAGAACATCACGGAAAACGGTATGTACGGTCAGCCCGGTATACTTTATAACCAAACAATCTGGCATGCATTTGTGGGTACCCTGTTCCTGGCGATAGCCTGCGCGCTGATCGCAGGTACCATAGGAACCCTCATAGGATATGCGGTTTCGAAGAAGAGAAGAAACAAGTGGGCAAACTACGTAAACAACGTGGCATTCCTGCCCTACCTGATGCCTTCCATCGCTGTGGGCGCCGCTTTCTTTATCCTTTTCTCAAACGAGCATATCAACCTGTTTAACACTTATACACTTCTTATCATCACGGGTGTTGTAAAGTACATTCCCTTTGCTTCCAGAAGCTCCTTAAACTCCATGCTTCAGATAAGCGGAGAACTGGAAGAAGCGGCGATAATACAGAACACTTCGTGGATAAAGAGAATGACCAGGATCATAATCCCGATCCAGAAGTCGTCGATCATAAGCGGATATCTGCTTCCGTTCATGACCTGTTTAAGAGAGCTGTCACTGTTCCTGCTTCTTTGTACCCAGGGCTTCATCCTTTCGACGACCCTCGATTACTTCGACGAAATGGGCTTGTACGCATTCTCAAGTGCCATCAACCTGATACTGATCGTTACGATCCTTGTGTTCAATACATTGGTTAACAAGCTGACGGGCGCAAGCCTTGACAGCGGCATAGGAGGTAAGTAATCATGCCGGAAATCAAACTTGAAAATATAACAAAACGATGGGGAAAGTTCTTTGGCGTTGACAACGTAAGTCTTAACATTCCGGACAATTCCTTCATAACACTTTTGGGTCCCTCCGGTTGCGGTAAGACCACGATCCTTCGTATGATCGCAGGTCTTGAAACCCCTACGGAAGGCCGTATCACCATCGGTGACAGAGTCGTATTCGATTCCAATGCGGGCATCAACATTCCCGCCAACAAGCGTAAAGTGGGATTCCTGTTCCAGAACTATGCTTTGTGGCCCAACATGACCGTTTATGAGAACATTTCCTTCGGTCTTAAGAACATCAACGAAGAAATGCCGGTCATAGACGTGGAAGCAAAGCGTGCGGGTGACATGGTCAAGGCTCTTTCCAACGGCGCCAAGATCAAGGAGATTGTTTCCGAATGCCGCGACAAGAACGGAAAACTTGACGAAAAGAAGGCTTACGTAAAGCTCATCGACAACTATACCCTTTCAATCTATACCGCAAAGGAACTCTTTTCCCTTAAGATCCACGAAGCAAGCGACCCTCAGACCAGTGCTTCTTCCAAACTTTCCGAGTATGCCGACAAGCTTGCTTCCATCAAAGCAAAGTATGCGGCAGAAGGTAAGGAATTAAACGAAAAGTACGAAGTGACAAAGAACGGCGAGCCCATTATCGAAAAGAGAAAGCTCAGCAAGGAAGAGATCGACTCCAAGGTAAGAGCCTGCTCGAGGATTGTTAAGATCGGTATGTTCATGGACAGATATCCCGCAGAGCTTTCCGGCGGCCAGCAGCAGAGAGTTGCCATCGCCAGGACCCTTGCTCCCGAACCTCAGGTTCTTTTCATGGACGAGCCTCTTTCAAACCTTGATGCGAAGCTCCGCCTTGAAATGAGATATGAGCTTCAGAGACTCCATGTGGAGACCGGAAGCACCTTCGTATACGTAACCCACGATCAGATGGAAGCCATGACCCTTGCAACGAGGATCTGTCTTGTAAGTAACGGCGTATTACAGCAGTATGCGGCTCCTCTGGAAGTTTACAACAGACCGTCGAACCTGTTCGTTGCCGATTTCGTAGGCAACCCTTCAATGAACTTTGTGGATGCCAAAGGCCGTCAGAACGAAGACGGAAGCGTTTCAGTCAAGATTTTCGGCGATGTGAACGCAAGATTTGTTCCTTCTGAAGCGATAAATATCGCGGAATGGAAGAAAGAGCGTGACGCAGAGGCAGAGCGCAAGGTTGAAGAAGAAAAGAAGCGCCTTTCCGTTAAAGGTGCGGTAGAAAAGTCCAACAAGGACGAAGTTTTCAAATATCACATCCAAAAAGTGGAAGAGCAGGATGACAGCATCCAGGATGCGCCGGTCATCACCGACGAAGATTATGTTATCGGTATAAGACCCGAGGCCATAAACCTTTCAAACAGCGGAAGCATCAACACCACCATTTACGGTGCGATGCCCACCGGTATGGAATCCACTCTTAAACTGAAAGTCGGAGAATTCCTTTTGACAGGAGTCATTTTCGGTGGTGTAATATATAAGATCGGTCAGGAAGAAAAAATCAATATTTCGGGAAACGATATCCTGCTTTTCGACCGTCTTTCCGGAAAACTCATCTGCGCAGGAAAACTGGAGGTTTGATCCCGGGGTAAACCTGCCAATATTTAACAAATACTTGCAATTGAACGGGCCTTGTGTTAGAATACACAAGGTCTGTTCTTATGTTCAGACGAACCATAACCCTTTTCAAAGACCGCAGACACTCCGACTCGGGACTTTGTAATGGGCGATTACAGAAACACAGGAGGATAAACAAATGATTTCTAAGGAAAAGAAACAGGCAATTATCAAGGAGTATGCAAGAAGTGAAGGTGATACCGGTTCACCCGAAGTACAGGTAGCGGTTCTTACCGCCCGTATCCAGGAGCTTACCGAGCACCTTAAGGCTAATCCCAACGATAACCACTCCGCTCGCGGTATGTACATGCTTATCGGTCAGAGAAGGGGACTTCTTAATTACCTTCAGGGTAAGGATATCGAAAGATACCGTACTCTTATTGCCAAACTCGGACTCAGAAAGTAATTGCAATGGGGGGCGGGATGACCGCCCCCATATTAGCAATTAGCGCGGGCGCAAGCTCGTCGCGCAGGCGACATGGCCGAAGGTCATGTTGGAAATCAGCGAGGGCGTAAGCACTCGCGCAGGCGACGTGGCCGAAGGCCATGTTGGAAATTAGCGTGGAAGAAGCTTCCGAGACCACTGACAAGTTCACAGAGTCTGCGGATTTATCAGTAGTTTCGGCGTCTTCTGCGAATTAAAGCAAAGGAGAAAAATATGTACGACACATTCAAACTCGAACTTGCCGGCAGAACCTTAAGCGTTGACGTAAACCGCGTAGGTAAGCAGGCAAACGGCTGTGCTTTCATGCATTACGGTGACACCACCGTTTTAAGTACGGCTACAGCTTCCGATGCCCCCAGAGAAGGCATCGATTTCTTCCCTCTTTCGGTAGAATATGAAGAAAAATTATACGCAGTGGGCAAGATCCCCGGCGGCTTCAACAAGCGTGAAGGAAAGGCTTCGGAGAACGCCATCCTTACCAGCCGCGTAATCGACCGCCCCATGCGTCCTTTATTCCCCAAGGACTATCGTAACGATGTAACCCTTAACAACATGGTTATGTCCGTTGATCCCGATTGCCGTCCCGAGCTCGTTGCGATGCTTGGTTCCGCAATTGCAACCGCAATTTCGGATATTCCCTTCGACGGCCCCTGCGCCATGACTCAGGTTGGCCTCGTTAACGGCGAGTTTGTTATCAACCCCACTCAGGAGCAGTGGAAAAACGGCGACCTTCAGATGACTGTCGCTTCCACCAAACAGAAGGTTATCATGATCGAGGCAGGTGCCAAGATCGTTCCCGAGGATAAGATCCTTGAAGCCATCTACAAGGCTCATGATGTAAACCAGACAGTTATCGCATTTATCGAAGAGATCGTTGCCAAGGTTGGCAAGAAGAAACACGAATACGAAAGCTGCGCTATTCCTGCAGAAATGTTCGAAGAAATGAAGAAGATCGTTACTCCCGAAGAGATGGAAGTAGCTGTTTTCACCGACGAAAAGCAGGTTAGAGAAGAAAACATCCGTGTTATCACCGAGAAGTTCAAGGAAGCCTTCGCAGAGAACGAAGAGTGGCTTAACATCCTTGGTGAGGCTGTTTATCAGTACGAAAAGAAAACCGTTCGTAAGATGATCCTTAAGGACCACAAGCGTCCCGACGGTCGTGAGATCACCCAGATAAGACCTCTTGCAGCGGAAGTAGATATCATTCCCAGAGTACACGGTTCTTCCATGTTTACCCGCGGACAGACTCAGATCTGTGACGTTTGTACCCTCGCTCCTCTTTCCGAGGTTCAGAAGGTTGACGGACTTGATGAGAACGTAGTTGCAAAGAGATATATGCACCACTACAACTTCCCCGCATATTCCGTAGGTGAGACCAAGGTTAGCCGCGGACCCGGACGTAGAGAAATCGGACACGGAGCGCTTGCCGAAAGAGCTCTTTTACCCGTTCTTCCTTCGGAAGACGAATTCCCTTACGCAATCCGTTGCGTATCCGAAACATTTGAATCTAACGGTTCCACCTCCATGGGTTCAACCTGCGCAAGCTGTATGTCACTTATGGCTGCCGGCGTTCCCATTAAGGCTATGGTAGCAGGTATTTCCTGTGGTCTTGTTACCGGAGATACCGATGATGACTTCGTACTCCTTACCGATATCCAGGGTCTTGAAGACTTCTTCGGAGACATGGACTTTAAGGTAACCGGTACCACCGAAGGTATCACCGCTATCCAGATGGATATTAAGATCCACGGTCTTACCAGACCCATCGTCGAGGGCGCTATCGCACGTTGCCGCGAAGCAAGACTCTTCATCATGGACAACTGCATGAAGCCTGCCATCGCCGAGCCCAGACCTACCGTTAACGAATACGCTCCCAAGATCGTTTCCATCCAGATCGATCCCGATAAGATCGGCGACGTTGTCGGTCAGAAGGGTAAGACGATCAATGCCATCATTGCTCAGACCGGAGTTAAGATTGACATCACCGATGACGGTATGGTAAGCGTTTGCGGTACCGACAAGGCTATGATTGAGAAGGCTGTTGAACTTGTAAAGACCATCGTTTCCGACTTTGTTGAAGGTGAAATTTACAAGGGAACCGTAGTAAGTATCAAGGAATTCGGCGCATTCATCGAGTTTGCTCCCGGCAAGGAAGGAATGGTTCACATTTCCAAGATTGCTAAGGAACGTATCGATCATGTCGAGGATGTACTTACTCTCGGCGACAAGGTAACAGTTAAGTGCCTTGGAAAGGACAAGATGGGACGCATCAGCTTCTCCATCAAGGATGCATTACAGTAAGTAACCTTTGCCCCGGCAGAAGTGTATTCTGTCGGGGTTTTTTTATCCTTTGTCTTTAAGGAGTTTTTCATGAAGAAATATTCGGCCAAAATTATAGCCGCCCTGGTATTTGTGATCCTTCTTGCGGCGGATTATTTCTCAAAAATGTGGGTTTCCGCCAATCTTGCGGGCAAAGAAAACATGGTGATAATCAAAGGTGTTTTCGAACTTGAATACCTGGAAAACAACGGGGCCGCTTTTTCAAGCTTCGCGGGGAAGCAGGTATTTTTGATAAGTCTGACGGTTATAGTTATCCTGCTTGCCGCAGTTGAGTTTTTAAGGATCCCCAATACGAAGCGTTTCATACCGCTGCATCTTGCTTTTGCGCTGCTGCTTTCAGGGGCTGTGGGAAACCTTATTGACAGGATTTCACAGGGCTATGTTGTTGATTTCTTCTACTTTGTACCCATCAATTTCCCCAGGTTCAACGTGGCGGATATCTGCGTGACTCTTGCGGTACCCTTTTTCATTATTTTGTTTTTCTTTGTCTACAAAGAAGATGAAACTGAGTTTTTGTTTAAGTTTAAGAAAAAATAGGAGGTTACGTTTATGAAGAGAGTATTTCTTATTGTGCTTGACAGTTTTGGCTGCGGGGAAATGCCGGATGCCGCAGAGTTTGGTGACAAGGGAGCAAACACTTTAAAAAGTGTGGCTTCCAGTGCTTTCTTCAAAGCACCCAACCTTACCAAACTCGGTCTTTTCAATATAGACGGTGCCGAGGGCGCCGCAAAAGAAGCCTCCCCCATCGGCGCATACTGCAGACTTTCAGAGGCTTCCAAGGGTAAGGATACCACCACCGGCCACTGGGAGATCGCGGGAATCCGTTCACTGGTGCCGTTCCCCACATATCCCGACGGCTTTCCGAAGGAAGTGCTGGATGAATTTTCAAAGGCAGTGGGAAGGGGCGTTCTTTGTAACAAACCTTATTCCGGAACCGTGGTGATCAACGATTACGGCGATGAGCACGTAAAGACCGGAGACCTGATCGTCTATACTTCCGCGGATTCGGTATTTCAGATAGCCGCGCATGAGGATGTCGTACCTCTTGAGGAACTTTACGATATCTGCAGAAAAGCGCGTAAGATCCTGGTGGGAAAGCACGGTGTGGGCCGCGTGATCGCCCGTCCGTTTGTTGGGACCAGCGGAAATTACGAAAGAACTCCCCACAGACACGATTTTTCCCTTGAACCTACAAGCGTTACCATGCTTGACCAGCTGAAAGCAGCCGGAAAGGATGTGCTTGCTGTGGGCAAGATCAACGATATTTTTGCCGGAAAGGGCATTACGGAGTACGTTTACACCTCCGGAAACCCCGAAGGGATCGAGCGTACCATCGAGTGGATGGACAGGGATTTCGAGGGCCTTTGCTTTGTAAATCTTGTGGACACCGACATGATCTACGGACACCGACGGGATATTGACGGCTATGCCAAGGCAATTTCCTATTTTGACGATAATCTTGCCACCATAATGGGTAAATTAAGACCCGATGATATTCTCATGATCACCGCCGATCACGGCTGCGACCCGGGATATGTGGCAACCACGGATCATACCAGAGAATACATTCCGCTCCTTATGTACGGTAAGTCCGTGAATCCCGCAAATTACGGGACCAGGGAGAGCTTCACCGACATCGGAGCGACAGTGCTTAAATATTTGGGATTAAAGCCCGAATTTGAAGGAGAGAGCATCCTTTAAGAGCCCCCTGCAGGATTTAAGCAGGACGCTCGGCGTGGAATACACGCATTTGATAAAGCAGAAAGGAATCATTAAGTAATACATTCATGGGCAGTTTTGATAAAGAAATAAACAGACGTCGTACTTTTGCCATCATTTCCCACCCCGATGCAGGTAAAACCACTCTTACCGAGAAATTCCTGCTTTACGGCGGACAGATCAATCTGGCGGGAAGCGTTAAAGGTAAGGCTACGGCCAGACATGCGGTTTCCGACTGGATGGAGATCGAAAAAGAAAGAGGTATTTCGGTTACTTCCTCCGTTCTCCAGTTTGAATACGACGGATACTGCATCAATATTCTCGATACCCCCGGACACCAGGACTTTTCGGAGGATACCTACCGTACTCTGATGGCTGCGGATTCCGCCGTGATGGTCATTGACGGCGCAAAGGGCGTTGAGCCACAGACCCGCAAGCTTTTCAAGGTTTGCGCCATGCGAGGCATCCCGATCTTCACCTTCATCAACAAGATGGACCGTGACGCGAAGGATACATTCGACCTGCTTGACGATATCGAGAAGGAACTTGGAATCGCTACATGCCCCGTAAACTGGCCGATTGGCTCAGGTAAGGGCTTTAAGGGCGTATTTGACAGAGAAAGCAAGACAATCGTAACTTATTCAGACACTCAGAAGGGTACGAAGGAAGGGGAGACCAGAGTGGTTGCTTTGTCCGACACGGACGCAGCGCTTAAGGAAATCGGCCCCGACGCGAAGGAAAAACTTGAAAGCGAAATCGAACTTTTGGACGGCGCGAGCGCAGAATTCGATTTGGACCTTGTAAGAGCGGGAGAGTTGACCCCTGTATTCTTCGGTTCCGCGCTTACAAACTTCGGTGTCGAGATCTTCCTTCAAAACTTCCTTAAGATGGCGACGAACCCGCTTCCCCGCGTTTCTGAGGGAAATGAGGTTTCACCTACCGAAGATACCTTCAGTGCCTTTGTTTTCAAGATTCAGGCAAACATGAACAAGGCTCACCGCGACAGAGTGGCCTTCATGCGAATCTGCTCAGGTAAATTCGAGGCCGACAAAGAAGTAAAGCATGTTCAGGGCGGAAGAAGTCTCAGACTTTCCCAGCCCCAGCAGATCATGGCGGATGAAAGAAAGATATTGAGCGAAGCTTATGCAGGCGATATTATCGGCGTTTTCGATCCCGGTATTTTCTCCATCGGAGACACGGTCTGCACCCCCGGTAAAAACATAAAGTACGAAGGTATACCTACCTTCGCACCGGAACACTTTGCAAGGGTTCGACAGCTGGATACCATGAAGCGTAAGCAGTTTATAAAGGGTGTTAACCAGATCGCCCAGGAAGGTGCGATCCAGATCTTCCAGGAACTTAATTCCGGTATGGAAGAGATCATCGTGGGCGTAGTGGGCGTGCTGCAGTTTGATGTGCTTAAATTCCGCCTGGAAAATGAATATAACGTTGAGATAAGACTTGAGCCTTTACCCTACGAGCACATCCGCTGGATAGAAAAGTGCAACACCGATATCACCAAGCTTACGGGTACTTCCGACATGAAGAAAGTTACCGACCTTAAGGGCCGTCCTTTGCTCCTCTTTGTAAATCCCTGGAGCATCGGCATGACTCTCGACCGAAACCCGGGACTCGAGCTTTCGGAATTCGCACGTAATTAAGCGCAAAGCGTTGATCCGAAGAATTTTAAAAGCCGGCCGCAAGCCCTCACGGGATGCGGCCTTTTCTTTTAAATATTTCTTAACGGAATCCCTAATTTCTTGTCAATCATGCACTTCTGTGGTAGAATTTTTTGATAGTCAGAAGGATTTTTATTTATACGGAGGTCCAAATGGAAAACGAAAAAATGACAGCCTGTGACAGTACCATCAGCATAGCGGGAGACGTGGTAGGTAAGATCGCCGCCATCGCAGCCCTTGAAGTAGACGGTGTGTCTGCCATGGGAAACAATATTACTTCCGAGATACTTGGTAAGGTCGGTATCAAAAACCTTATGAAGAATGTTAAGGTCGAGATCCTTGAATCCAAGGTCAGGATTGCCATCGCCATTACCGTGTTCTACGGTGTGAGCCTTCCCGGTGTTTCAAGCGCGGTTCAGCTTAAAGTCAAGCAGGCGGTTGAGAGTATGACGGGCCTTACGGTTAAGAGCGTTACCGTTAAGATCGCGGGAATCAGTCTTGCTAAGGAGAAGGTATGAAAAGAAGCGAAATACGAGAAACAGTCTTTAAGCTTTTGTTTCGTGCGGAATTCAACGATATAAGCGAAATGCCCGAGCAGACCGGGCTTTTCTTTGACATTGAGCAAAGAGTGGATGAGAATCCGATCTCCGAAGCCGACAGAGAATACATAAAGGCAAGAGAAGAAGCCATTCTTGCCAAACTTCCCGAGATAGATGCCGCCATTTCCGAGAAGGCAGTGGGCTGGACCATCGAAAGAATGGGAAAGGCCGATCTTGCCATTATCAGACTTGCCGTTTACGAGATCATGTTTGACGACGACATTCCCGTAAGCGTAGCAATCAATGAGGCGGTTGAACTTGCAAAAAAATACGGCCGCGAGGAATCCGGCGGCTTCGTAAACGGAGTGTTAGCTAAATTTGCCAAATAGCATTTACTCGGTCACTCAAGTAAATACCTACATCAAAAATATGTTTCAGACGGATTACCTGCTTAGGAACCTGGACGTCAGAGGGGAAATAAGCAACTTAAAGTATCATTCGTCCGGGCATATTTATTTTACCCTTAAGGACGAAAAATCCGCCATTAAGTGTGTGATGTTTGCAGGCGATGCAAAGAGTTTGGATTTTAAACTCAAAGAAGGCATGCAGGTAAGCGTCAACGGCCGCATCGACATATTTGAGCGTGACGGCACTTATCAGTTATATGTTAAGACCGCAAAGGAAGAGGGTCGCGGAGATCTGTTCCTTGAGTTTGAAAAGTTAAAAGAGAAACTTTGCGACATGGGAATGTTTGATGAGTCTTACAAACGTCCCATTCCCGCCTATGTTAAGACTCTCGGAGTTGTTACGGCACCCACGGGCGCTGCGGTAAGAGACATAATTAACGTTTCAAAACGCAGAAATCCCGGCATCGGTATCGTGCTTTTTCCCGCAATAGTTCAGGGAGAGGACGCCCCCGCAAGTATAGTTAAGGGTATCAAGACCCTTGAAAACTACGGCGTGGATCTGATAATCGTGGGCCGAGGCGGAGGTTCGGTGGAGGACCTTTGGTGCTTTAACAGCGAAGATGTGGCTCAGGCCATTTTCGACTGCAGTGTTCCGATCATTTCTGCGGTGGGTCATGAAACAGACTTTACCATAGCGGATTTTGTGGCGGACAAAAGGGCCGCAACGCCTTCACAGGCCGCGGAATTCGCAGTTTGCGATATAAGTGTGATACTAACCAGACTCGGTGAACTTAAAAGGAGTCTTATTAAAGACATGAATCGCATTCTTTTTGAAAAGAAAAAGGATGCGGAATTCTTTGCAAGACAGCTTTCGGCTCTAAGCCCCGTAAACCGCCTAAATGAGCAAAAGCAGAGGCTATGTAACTGCAAAAACCTTTTAAATCGGGCGATGAGCGATTCCTTAAAGAATGTAAGGCACAGACTGGAGGCGGGAGCCGGAAGGCTTCACGGTCTTTCACCTCTTAAGCGGCTTTCCGGCGGCTATGCATATGTGGAATCCGACGGGAAAGCGGTCAAGAGCATAAAAGAGGTCAAAGAAGGCACCCTTCTTTCCATTAACGTGACCGACGGGCGCATAAGCGCCAGGGTGGAAGATTCAACTCCTTACAAACAGCAGTAATCAGTTTATCGAAGGGATGAACAGCATGAGCGAAAAGAAGAAAAGTGTCGAAGAAATGCTTAAGGGACTGGAAGAGACCGTTTCGGAACTTGAGAAGGACGATATCCCCTTAGAGCAGGCCTTTAAACTCTATGAAGAGGGCATGAAGTTAGCTTCTTTGTGCGATAAAGAAATCGAAAAGGTTGAAAAGAAGGTTTTATCCATAAGCGAAGGAGGTAAGGTCGATGAGTTTTCATGACGAACTTGACGCACGGGTAAACAAGGTCAACGATCTTTTGGAAGGTGTTTTGAACATTGACACGGGACTTGCGGAACCTTTGATGGATGTTATGCGCTATTCGGTATTTTCACCGGGAAAGCGCCTTCGTCCGATCATTATGGAGGAAACTGCCGCTTTGTTTGGCAGGGACGCAAGAGAGCTTCCCTTCTTTATGGCAGCCCTTGAACTTATTCATTCATATTCTCTGGTGCATGACGATATGCCCTGCATCGACAACGATGAATTCAGACGCGGACGCCGTACGACCCACGCGGTATACGGTGAGCCCCTGGCACTTTTGGCCGGTGACGGACTTTTAAACTACGCATATGAAACCGCATCTGCGGCTTTTAACGAAACGGACGACATTTCCCTTGTTGCAAGGAGCATGCAGGTGCTTTCGAGAAAAGCGGGTATTTTCGGCATGGTGGGCGGTCAGTCCGTGGATGTGCGGATCGAAAAGAACCGCGATGAGATCGGAGAGAGAGAGCTTCTTTATATTCACAGGAAAAAGACCGGCGCTCTTTTGGAAGCTGCCATGATGATTGGCGGAATCCTGGGCGGTGCGACCCGGGAAGAAATCGATAAATTAAAGTCGGCCGCTTCTTCCATAGGGCTTGCTTTTCAGATAAGGGACGACATACTCGATGTTGAAGGGAATTTTGAAAATCTCGGAAAAACCATAGGTTCCGACTCCGCCAACGGAAAAGAAACCTATGTGACCCTCTTTGGCATGGAAAAGGCCAAGGAAGACGTCAAAAAATATTCGGAAAGTGCCCTTGAAACATTGAGATCTTTCCAAAAGAGAAACCTTTTCCTTGAGGAACTGGTGGAAAGCCTCGTGACACGAAACAGGTAGAGTAATGCTTCTTGATTCGATAGAAAAAGTAAATGACATAAAGAATATACCGGAAGAAGACTGGCCTGAGCTCGCAAGCGAGATAAGGCACTTTCTTATTGATAAGATAAGTGTTTCCGGCGGACATTTAGGGTCCAACCTCGGTACCGTGGAACTTACCATGGCGCTTCATCTTGCTTTCGACCTTCCCAAGGACAAGATCATCTGGGACGTGGGACACCAGTCCTACACCCATAAGCTTTTGACCGGCAGACGCGAAGGCTTTGAAATGCTCCGCAAATACGGCGGCATGGCAGGTTTCCCGAAGATCAACGAGAGTGAGTGCGACTGCTTTAACACGGGTCATAGTTCCACTTCTTTGTCCGCGGGTCTTGGTATGGTCAAGGCCCGGGATCTGACCGGCGGCGATAATTTCGTGGTCTCGGTCATCGGTGACGGCTCACTTACGGGCGGCATGGCTTATGAGGCTCTAAACAACGCTTCCAAGCTTGTAACCAACTATATCATGGTCTTAAACGACAATGATATGTCCATCTCCGAGAATGTGGGCGGTATTTCAAAATATCTTAACAGTATCCGTTCGAATGTCGGATATCAGGATTTTAAATTCGCGGTATTTAACAAACTCATGAATATGCCCGGCGGCGCAGGAATGGTAAAGGGCTTAAGAAAGGCCAAAAGCTCCGTTAAAAACCTGGTGGTGCCCGGAATGTTCTTTGAAGATATGGGTATTACCTATTTAGGTCCCGTGGACGGTCATAATACTAAGGCCGTTCTTACCGCCCTTAACGATGCCAAGCGCATGAAGAAAGCGGTTATCGTCCATGTGGTTACCAAGAAGGGTAAGGGCTATGCTCCTGCGGAGAACCATCCCGCAAGATTCCACGGAACGGAACCCTTCGACGTTGATACGGGGCTTATCTCAAACCCGAAGATTAAGCCCAATTATACAGATATTTTCTCGACCGTCATGGTGAAGATGGGAGAGCGGGACGAGCGTGTGGTTGCAATCACCGCGGCAATGCCCGACGGAACCGGACTTAAGAGATTTAAAAACGCTCACCCCGACAGATTTTTCGATGTGGGAATAGCGGAAGAGCACGCGGTGACCTTTGCGGCGGGACTTGCGGCAGGGGGACTTAAACCCGTTGTGGCAATCTATTCTTCCTTCTTACAGAGAGCCTACGATCAGATATTGCACGATGTCTGCATTCAAAAGCTTCCCGTGGTATTTGCCATAGACCGCGCGGGGATCGTGGGTTCGGACGGTGAAACTCACCAGGGAATATTCGATCTTTCCTTCCTGTCGCAGATTCCGGGGCTTACGGTGATGGCTCCCAAGAATAAATGGGAACTTTCCGATATGCTTAAGTTCGGACTTGCCCTTGAGGCTCCTGTGGCTATCAGATATCCAAGGGGCGAAGCCTACGACGGACTTGAGGAGTTCAGAACCCCCGTGGAACTTGGCAAGAGCGAGATAATTTATCGGGAAAAAGACATCGC
>JAEEGK010005461.1_pt1 | contig 30750 bp, 20 predicted proteins | sample 8958771 | NCBI WGS metagenome assembly JAEEGK01 (sample SAMN16246547, study PRJNA631951) | gut metagenome | biome: gut microbiome; feature: rumen; material: SC-attached | host: Bos | place: Iran: Karaj | collected 2018-10
CTGTCATTTATCTAAAAAAGGGAATACCTTTATATAAAAAGAATGATTCCCTAGATATAGAATATTCTGATCAAATATTAGGTAAAGTGTTTGATTCTTATGGAAATATTATTAGTGATGATAAACTTGAAAGTGTTAAAAAACGTAGTGTTTATGGACGTAATATTTCATTAAGTGAATTAAATATTAAAACAGAAATTTTATACACTGGTATTAAAGTAATCGATTTCTTTGCTCCTATTCAAAAAGGTGCTAAATTAGGTTTACTTGGTGGTGCTGGTGTTGGTAAAACAGTTCTTATAAAAGAGTTAATTAATAACGTATTTAAACGTTTCCAATCAAATTCCGTATTCATTGGTGTTGGTGAACGTTCGCGTGAAGGTAAAGATTTATATGATGAAGTAGTGGCTGCTAACTTGTACGATAAAACAGCTATTGTCTTTGGACAAATGGGTGATAATGCTGTATCTCGTAGTAAAGCAGTATATAGTGGTCTAACTTTAGCTGAATATTTACGCGATGAAAAGAAACAAGATGTATTATTATTCATCGATAATATATATCGTTTTGTTCAAGCTCAATCAGAAATATCTGCAGAAATGGGGTATTCTCCTATTGAAAATGGTTATCCAAGTACTTTGATATCTGATATCTCAGAAGTAGAGGAACGTATTAACTCAACTGAAGAAGGATCAATTACTTCTTTCCAAGCAATTTATATCCCCGCTGATGACTATACAGATGAGGCTGTACAAGCTATTTCTAGTCACTTGGATGGACAAATCGTTCTAGATAGAACAGTTGCTGAAAAGGGTATTTATCCAGCTATTGATGTATTTAAAACATCAAGTGTGTTAGTTGATGAAGAATATATTGGAAAACGTCATTATGAATTAATAGAAAGAACTCTAAAATATTTAACAAGATATGAAGAATTAGAAGAAATAATTGTTGTTTTAGGTATCGAAGAATTATCTGAAGATGATAAGAATATCTTCTATCGTTCTCGTAAATTAAGAAACTATTTCTCACAACCATTATTTGTTTCTGAGGCTTATACATCAATTCCTGGTGTTATGGTAGATATTAACGATGTTTTAGATGATGTTGAAAATATCTTAAATGGAACATATGATGATCGTGATGAAGATGAGTTCTTGTATATAGGTAGTTATGGAAGAAAATGATACAATGCAAGCTATTGTCTTGCTAAATGATAATATTAAATTAAATACAATTAATAACGTAAAAGTTATTAGAGTTAAAGATGGTGATTATAATTTATTAATCATGAAAGATTATTGGCCAGTTATTGGAGAAATAAATGGTAATGTATACTTTGATGGTGATGAAAATGTTTCTTTTGAAAACATTAAAGGCTTTTATATGCTATGTCATAATGTTTTCCGTTTAATCATTATTGAAGATAAATAAAAAGAAAAAAAGGTGATAAAATGAAAGGGTATGCATATATTATAATAATGGTATTATTAACTTTTGTTGCCTTTTCTTTTGCCTTGGTTTTAATGGGGCATTTATTCACAAGAAAGTATAATAAAAAGTTTCGTAAATTATATAGTTTATTTATGGGATTATCATTTAGAGAAGTGTTTATCTTATCAACAACAATATTAAATATGCTCATTATGTTTTTCTTCTTACTAAATGTTAATTATTATTATCCCATAGGTTTCTATATGTTAATTGCAACAAACTTTTTATCATGCTTATTTTCTTTTAAATTTAGAATAATAGTTATTGATATTATTTATACACTAATATCTTGTGCTTTCTTATGGTTATTAATGACTATTAGAAATTATTATAGTTATGTTGGAGAGAGCACAGGAATATTAATATTAGTAATAATATTTATCATTCTAATTGCTGTTTATACATTCTTTATAACTGTTAGAAAGATTAACTATTTAATTAATATGCATGAAAAAGTGGAGGTAAATAATGGATAATTATGATTATGATGATAATATTATAATTACAAAGAAGAAAATTAATAACAAAAAGAAAATAATTATATTATTTGGATCTTTGATTGCTGTTATTTGTGGAATAGTAGCGTTCTTTATACTAAGACATTATTATAAAGAAACCGTAACTGTTAGTTTTGATGATTATGAAGTATATCAATACTTTTCAGGATTAAAATATAATTATACAGGTAAAGCTACTATTGAAAATGATGAAATAGTTAGTTTTAATGATAAAGGTGAAGAGGTAACGGTTGATGATACCCCAATTTATTATCAAACAATTAATAATGAATGTATTCTACCAATAACAATGGGTTTATTCTCCCTTAATGAAAGAGGAGTAAACTATCGAGTTAACTATTTTTCTAAATTACAAGCAGAATTATCTAATAAAGATGAAATGGCCTTTATCTCATACAATAAGAAAAAGAAATTTATTGATAATGCCTTCCTTTATGATGGTAAAGATATGTATGTTTTCCCATACTCTGTTAAAGTTGTTGTAGAGGATAAAGAATACGAATTATCACCACTTTCTTATATTATTGTTAATTATCAAAATAGTGTAGAGATGTATAATAAAGAAAAAGATGAGTATCATTTAGTAGATGATATTAAGAAAGATGTAATCGCAAACGTAGGTAATACAAGGATTAATTTAAGTACAGATATGATTCTTTTTGAAGAAGGAGAAAGACTATTAATAAAGAATATTAATAAGTTAAATTTATATGAATAAAAAAAGACACAAAGTGTCTTTTTTATTTTTTAAAGAAAATCTAATTATATCGTTATAAATCGTTTTGTTTATTGTATTTATATGTTATAATTTATATGATGTAATATTATCAATAATAGGGTAATAAGACCATTATGAGGGAAGTATTATGAAAGGTAAGAAAAAAGAAAAAAATGTATTAACTAAAAATCGTTATATAAAGCTTTTTCCAATTGTATTAATACTAGTTAATATTGGACTTATTTTCGTGTTCAATTACTTATTTAATACATACAACCCTTATATAATGGTTGATAATAATGGCTTTATGCTAACTAAAAATGAATTAGCTAGTTTCTTAAATAAAGAAGATATTGCAAGATATGATAATAGTTTAAAAACAGTTGAAGTTCATGAAAATGAATATATCTATCAAATGGCTTTAGGTCGTTATGCAAATGAGAATAAAGAAATAGTTGATATTGAATATCCATTATTTATTAATGAAGGTTTATCTATTGTTAACTATAATGAAAAGACAAATTTAATTAATAAAAACTTAAAAAGAAGTATGGGTAACTCTAAACAAGTATTCTCATATGGTAGAATGTATGAATTAAATAACTATGAACCAATTGATAATGATAATTATTTATTACTTAATTATGCAAATGGGGTATATATCAACTTATTTGATTTAAAGATTAAAACCAATGCTCATGAATATGTAATCCCAGTTAATAGTTTTGTATATTTCCGTTCAGATTGTATTAATTATTATGAACGTAATAACAATAATGAATTTATTAAAAGACAAATAATTGATGTTGATTTTGATAGTATCTTAAGTTTTTATTATGAAAGTAATGATCAACAATATGACTATCGATATGAAGATTTCTTAATTGGTCTTGGTAAATTATTTAAAGAGGAAGAAGAGGTACCTGTTGTACCTAAAGAAATAATTGGTGAAAAAGATCAAATTGAAGTAATTGATGATACACCAATTGTTGAACCAATAAATAATGAGCCTAAGGATGAAGATAAAGAACCTGAGAAAGAACCTGAAGTAGCATGGGTTAAACCAAGTGTTGTATCAACAGGTTTAGTAAGTAATGTATATTCTGCTAAAGGTAATATAACTATTACGGACCCTGCTAGTGTTATTGTAAAAGCTCCAACGTTTACTGTTGTTTATAATGGTAAAACATATTCTCGTAGAAGTATCTTCTTATCTGGCGAATATATTATTACTGGTTTAAGGCCGGAATCAACTTTTGAAGTAGTAGGTCAATATACATATCTAGATTCTGATATGAAAACAAGAAAGACAGTTACTTTCTTCTCTCAAGAGATTACAACAAAATCAATGGAAGGACTAGACCCAATTGATATTAGTTTTGAACTAGGTGATATCTATTCAAGAAAGATTGAATTAAAAGACTTTGTAATAACTAGTGATATTAAGTCAGAAACTCTAAGAGGTATTAGATCAATTGGCTTTACAATTGAAGGAGAGAATTATTTCTTTAGTTCTGCAAATCTTAATAAGTTAATAAATGGTGGTACTCTTGATAAAGTAGCTACTTCAGAAAGTTTATCTTCAAATCGTGAATATGATTTTGAAATAACAGCGTTTGATATTGTTGGTAATGAATTAAAAGTATTAAATAACACAGGTAAAACAAGAACATCAAAGAAAATGCCTTCTGTCGTAATGAAAGTTGCTAAGAATGAAATAGATTATGTTATTTTAAACATTGATTTAAAAAATGATGATGATGTTGAAGTAAATAATTATCGATATGTTATTACAAATACTTCTGGAAAAGTAATTAAAAGTAGCCCAGTAGAAAGTAATGTAGTTCGAATTGAAGACTTAGATCCAAACCAAATATTCACAGTTAAAGTATATGGAGATTTTGATCTAGATGATGGAAAAGGTTTAAGAGAAAACTTTGAACTAATGAGTACAGAGTTTACATCTCTTCCAATAACAAGTTTAGGTTTCTTAAACTTAACATTTGATACAGATAGTATTTCAAGTAGTGATATTAATTTTAAATATCGTATTAATACAACGAAGACAGATTTAAGACTTATTAAACTATTAAAAAATATTAAAATAGAAGTTTATAATCCAGAAGAAGAGGAAGTAGTTGATACCTTTAATATAAATGGTGAAAAACTAGAATTATTAAAATCATTAGAAGATTTAAACTTATATATCGGAGGATTAGAATCCAATACTAAATATTTATTAAGAATAAGTTCTGTTGTTCAACAAGGTGAAACAGTATATGATTTAGATTGCTTGCATAACGTTGATTTCTTTGAAACATATAAAAAGAGACCAATCATTGATTTAGAAAAGAGTTTTGTAACTAATGATATGATTGACTTCGATGTTAGAGTAATTGATGTCGATGGTGCTATATTATCAAGTAAAGTACGTGTTGAACTTCGTGATAATATGAATAAATTATTAGCATCTAAGTTAATAAATATAAATGATGATTTTGAAAGAATTACTTATAAATATTTAAAGACTAATTCAACATACTATATTATCTTTATTGCTGATGAATTCAATGAAACAAATAATAATAGCACTTTTAAACCAAGATTTGAATTAGCTAAAGTAGAGAAATATACAGAAGATGGTATCTTAGGAAAAGTTGAACTAAATTCAGCTGTTAGAGTAGCAAATGGAGAGAATTTAGCAGATGTTTATTCAGAAACTAAATGGATTCAAACTCCTAACTATTACACTGTACCAAAGACTGTTGATGAAGAAGGTAATTTACATATTTATGCTAAAAAAGATAGTGCAAGTTACACATATGACTTATCAGCTTATCGTGGTGAATATGTAACAGTATCATTTAAGATAAAAGCTCTTACTAAATTTGATGAAAGATTATATTTAGGAGCTTATGTATCAGGTACTTCTTCAACAAGTTATTCCTTCCCACTTAATAATATATCAACTGAAGAATGGAAATCATTCTCATATAACTTTATTGTTGGTGATTCAATGAGTGGAAAGAACTTTGTTCCTAATAAGAGTAAATATTATGGTAGATACTATTCAGACTTTATTGGATTCTATATTAATAATGTAAAAACAGATGAACAAGCTGAATATGTTATTAGTGATTTCCAAGTTAGAAAATCAAAAGAAAAAGTATCTTTACAACCTGAAGGAATTCAATTAGAGAAGGGTGCTTATACTAATGTTGGTGCTAAAACTAATAGTGGTACTTATAATGATTATCGAATAAGAAATAGTGAAGCGATTATCTTAGATGGTGATCAAGTATATGAAGTTAATTTCTCAGATGATACTAATTACACCGCATATATTTATTTCACTGATATGAATAATAAACGATTATCTGAATATGGATGGGGTGACTCAGGAAGAGCTATTTACGCACCACCAAATTCTAAGATGTATATCATGTTTAGATACTATTCAGGTAACTTACCAATTAATCCTGAGGATATTAAATTAGATGTTAAGAAATTTGTAGATGTTGGAACCAATGGTTATCACAACTTTACTTATGACTTTATTACAACAATTAAAGTTAATATGCATGATTTACATAATGAAATAGAAGATGATTCATATTATGTTCGTGTAAGTGATAAAGATGGTAATGAATTATACGTTAATACTTATAAAGAGTTAGTTGATCAAAGTGAAGTAGTTAATTCTTTAAAGAATATTGATTTACAAGAAGGTAGAGAATACCGTGTATCATTATTTATTAAAATACGTGATCGTGAATATGAACTAGATTACTTTAATATTTCAACTGATTATGAAACGGTTGGTATTGCTAATCTTAATGACTGGTCGTATATTCAACCAAATGGTAACTATATTGTTCTTAATGACTTAGATTTCAAAGGTTATTCTTACCAAGCTCTTGGATGGGGATATCGTTACTTCTACGGTATGATTGATTTCCAAGGTTATACAGTAGATCTTTATACGAATACTAACTATACAAGAATAGGTAGAATAGAAAAAACAGGTGTTCTTAAAAACTTAGTTATGAATGTTCATTTAAATAATGAAGTAAATAATAACAGTATAAGAGGATTTGCAGATAATAACTATGGTTTAATTGAAAACGTTTTAGTTAATATTTATGATGAACGTACAAAGTACTTTGATGATATGTATATTAATTTTATTACGGATATTAACCAAATATCTGGTACTATTAGAAACTTTGCAATCAATTTAAGAACAAAAGTTAACTTATATTGGAATGCAGGCTTAGTAACTAGATCGAATAATGGAACCATCGAGAATGGTTATGTTCAAGGTGAGAATGTCTTTGTAACAAACCCAAGAAGTGGTGTATCATATCGTAGTGTAGCTTTAGTTCAAAGTACTGGTGGTGTTAAATCTGTTGTTAGAAATGTCTATGTTTTATCTAGTATTGAATTCCCTAATAATTATTCATATGACCTTACAGGTTTAATTGCTTACGAAACATACGGTAAAATTGAAAATGTTTATACAACAGGTGAAGTTAATACTATTAATCAAGCTGTTGGACCAGTAGTTGGTTATGTAAGATCAACAGCTGAATTAAATAATGTTTATTACTTAAATGATAATGTGTATACAACTCTTAATCAAAATAAAATACCAGTTGCAGCTATTAGTGACTTATCGTTCCAAAAAGGTGTTTTAAAGAGTGGATTCAATATTGATGAAATGATTGAACTAGGTTATTATCCACAAGTTAAATATACTTATGATAAGATGCCTAAACAAGATTTCATTGAATTACCTAAAGTTGATGATCGAAGTGTTATTGAAATATTAAATATTGAAGTAGTAAGTAAAACAAATAATAGTGCTATCGTAGACTTAACTATTCAAAATGAATATGGTGATGAAATAGTCGATGTTGCTATTTCGAACTTAGATACTAGCATTGTTAGTCAAACTTTTGAAGATGGTAAGAGCTTCGTAAGGATTGAAGTATCTAACCCTCAAGTATTTGTTTCTAAGTATGAAATTAGAGGGGTATCAACGAAGAGTTATAACAATATTATTTCGGAAAGAAAATATCCACCTGGAGATAAATATTTATTTGTTGAAATGTATCGTGAAATTAATAATGTTGATGAATGGTATTCAATAGAAAGATATTTAAATCAAAACTTTGCTATTATGGCAGACTTAGACTTTAGAGAATATGCTAACTACTATATTAGTAACTATCGTGGAACTATTAAAGGTAATAACCATGTATTAAGTAATATCAATATCGTATCTGATAAGAGTGGTTTATTTAACCAAATGAATGGTACTTTAAAAGATATTAGATTTGAAAATTATGTTAAGACATCTAGTACTTCATATAGTGGAATTGCTGGTTCTTCAAATCAATATGGTAGGTTTGAAAATGTTCATGTTAAGAATATGTCGATAACAATTCCAAGTTCTAGAACATCAAATTATATCTATATTGGTGGTTTAGTTGGTAATGTTTCATATACGAAATTTACAAACTGTTCAGTTTCAGATATAAAGATTAGATTATCATCAATCATCACTGATGTTTACGTTGGTGGCATGGTTGGTTATAGTAATGCTGGTACATTTGATAATGTCTATGTTCAAAATGCTGATATTGAAGTAACTAATGCTATTAGTACTCAAGGTATTGGTGGACTTGTTGGTCGTGAAGTATCAAGTGTTGGAAGTATTAATAATGCTTATACAACAGGTAAATTATATACTAATGGCCGATTTGCTGGTGGTATCGTAGGTAACTCAGTTGGTTATACTGATAATACTTATTCGATGATGAATGTTATTTCTGAATCAAAAGATGTTGGTGGTATTGTAGGTAGAGTTGAAAAAGGGACATTAACTAATAATAGTTTATTTATTGGTAATGTATCTTCTAAACTAATTGATACATCAATTAATCGTATTATTGGTAACTTTGAATCAGAACCAACTAATTATGCTTTAGATTCCTTACTAATTAATGGTATGGTATCAGATAAAGTAAATGGTGAAAACTTATTAAGTGTTAGTGATCTATTAAAAGCAAGTACTTATAATAATGATGATGGTCTTCAATTAGGTAAAGACTTTGATTATTCAAAAGTATCTGAGGGAATTATTCCTAAATTATATTATATGGATACAGAAGATTTACTACCTTATCAAGAAGATATTTATTTCTACAAAGATTTATTTGATGTTGATGATATTGTAATTGATAAACATGCTGATTTTGCAAATGTTGTATTCTATCTTAAGAATCCAAATGAATATGTAATTGATGATATAGTTATTGATTCAATGGATACATCTATTACCCAAGTATCTAATGTTAATGGTATATCTGTTGTAACAGTAAGAGCTGTACCAACTAAATATTATGATTCTTACTATGCAAGAGAAATAAAATATCATATTAATGGTTCTAGTGAACAATTATCTTTTGAAAAATTATTATTCTTAGAAATGACTTTCTATAAATATTTAAGAACATATGAAGACTGGCAAAATGTAAGTAAATTTGATGCTGAGAATTATATCTTACTTAATGATATAGACTTTACAGGATTAACGTTTAATCGAGATGTTGTCTTTAATAGATTAGAGACTGTTAGTGATGATGAAGTTCATTCATTAAAGGGTATGAAGTTTACGCAAACATCTAGTAAATCTGACTTAAATATTATTAAGAAGATAATGACTTCAATTAAGAATATTAAATTTGAAGATGTTGATATTCAATTCTTACAATCAAGTAATAATGACTATACAAATATTATTTGTTATATGTATGGGGAAATAAAAAATGTTTATTTTGAGAATGTAACGATTAATGCGCCTTCTAAAAATAGAGTAGCGATGATAGGTCGAGCATATACTGAAGAAATAGATGGAGTTCACTTAAAGAATATAACTGTTACAGGTCGAAATTATGTAGCAGGATTCTTAGCATACTATGAAAATGCAAGAGAATTCATTATGAACAATGTAGAAGGTGAAAATATAAATGTAGATGGATCTGGTAACTATATTGGTGGATTATTTACAAACTTCTCAGGCGTAAATAATAATGATGTTCGAAATATAACTAATATTACGATTAAAGATTCCGAAATTAAAGGTATTAGTGGTACTTATGTAGGTGGTCTTGGAGCTTATGCTGGTTCATCTGATTCAATTGTCGATAATGTACATGTAATAGGAAAAGAATATGTAGGTGGAGCTTATGGATATGCTAATGGTTATAAGGCATATAATATAACTATTAAGAATTCTACTATTGAAGGAAGTTCTCGATATATCGGTGGTGTTGCTGGTCAATTCTATAATAACTTATACGATTCACTAGTTTATAATACAACCGTAACCGGAACAGGTTCTTTAACTTATGGTGTTGGTGGTTACTTTGGTCTTAATAGTTCAACTGTATCACGACTTGCCATTAGAGATAGTTATGTAATTAATAATGGTCTTTATACTGGTGGTGTAGTTGGTCTAAATAATGGTGGTACACTAAGTGCTATCTCCGTAGATAATGTTACTGTTACCGGAGAAAATTATGTCGGTGGCTTAGTTGGTGACTTCCAAAAAGGAACCTTAAATAATGATAAAGTAGCAGGAAGTAATATTAATGCTCAAGTTAGATATGCTGGTGGCTTAGTAGGATGGTATGATAACTCTGTTAGTGGTACATCATTTAATGAAGGTGCAATTAGAAACTGTATGGTTCAATCATCTAATATCACAAGTAGTAGAAATGCTGGTGGTATCATGGGAACTAAGAATGAACCAATTTATAATCCACAAAGTAATTATGCATATTATTTTGATGGAAGTGTTTCAACAACAGATACAGATACAGCTGGTATTGCAACAGGTGATGAATCAAATCCTGAAGTTATTAGTTTAGGTCGGGTTGGTTTCTATGAAAATAGTTTAATTAACAATGTTCCAATTAAAAATTATGTATACAATACAGTTGATACAAATAATTTAATAACTAATTTATATACAGGATTTGTTAATGACACAAATGGTGAAGCGGAAATAAACTATAACTATCCAGAAGCTACTTATACAGACTATATTAAACTTTATGCAGGTAAATCATATATACTAACTTCAAAGAATAAAAAGATATCACAAAGTGATTCTTATAGAGTAAGATTATATGATGATAATTATAACTTTATAGGTGGTGTAGGTTGGAGTACTCCTACCATGAATTATCTTGGTACTTACTATAATACAACATATGTAAAAGAATCTTACTTTACACCAATTAAAGATGTAAATATTAGAATTACATATTTATATGAAATACAAGAAACATCTCTTGTAGAAGTAACATCAACTTATGATAGATTATTAACCAATAGATTATTAACTGCGGGTCAACTTCATAATAGAATTATATGGAATAGATATATGTCTAATGATAACCAAGATTTTGGTGCTATTTCATACTTCTCATACGATCATTCTGTTTGGGATTTCAGTAAATTAAAGAATGAAGTAACAAACGTTGATATTCAAGATAAATCTGGTAATAATCGAAATGCTAAAGCAAGCTTTACATCAATTGTTGATGATGGATTGTTTGTTGGTGGCTTGAGAGATGAAATTAAAGTTAATGACTTTACACCACCTAATGAAATAACAATCTCTACGAAGTTTGAATCATGGGCAAGTAGAAGTTATCAATTCCTATTTGGATATCGTGATCCGTCAATAAGTAGTACAGGATTTGGTTTATTCCTACATAGTAGAACAATGTATGTCATGATTAATGGAAATACTTATAGTACAGGAACAGCTATTCCGTTGTATAAAGAAGCTTATGTTGTAATGACATATTCAAGTACGGCAGGAATAAAAGTGTATGTTGATGGAACATTAGTTTATACTAATACAGGTGTTAAAAGAGTTCCTAATAAATCTAATAATGCTAAAACTTATATTGCAAATGATGCATATTATTCAGGAACATATAAGTTCTTAGGTGTTATTAAGAGAGTTGACGTTTATAATCGTGTTTTAAGTGAACAAGAGATTAACAATAACTACTATCATTCATATGGTGTAGTTAATGATGAAGGATTAATGTTAAGTTATGACTTTAAAGATGTTAACTATCAGGAACCAGGCTATTATCCAACACTAATCAATGTTCAAGAACAATTACTTGTACCTCTACCTACGAAATCTAATGGTATGTTAGGTACACCACTTCGTAGTACATTATCTTCACCAAAAAGAGCACTCTTTGCAGAACCTCTTGAAGGTAATTACCATATATATTCTTCATCAATAGATACAATTAATTTAGAGTTTGATATTATTTCTAATGATTTATCATTTACATATCAAGTAGGTGATAAGAGTGAAACTATAAAAGCAGATAAGAGAGTTTATACATTACATTATGATTATGATAGTGATGCAACAATTACTATTAGAAATGCTTTTGAAGAGAAAGTAATTAATTTAAATAAAGATGAATTAAGAAAAACAATTGGTATTTATAAAGATAATTACTATTACATTAAAGACAATAAATTATATAATCGTGATAACTTAGTTACTGATAATGCAAAACATATTTATAGGAACTTAGTATTACTAGGGGATAATAAAGTTTATAATTTAGATACTTCTAGTATTCAAAATACTATTACAAGTAATCAATTAGTAGCAAATACAATTCCTCTTTATGTAGCAACAATTGATAATAAGATTGTATCTACATATTATAACTTTACAGAAATAGTTGATGCAGATAATAATGAAACGATTAAAGATTATCAATTAGTATATAAAAATGGTTATGTTTATATTGTTAACTTAGATGATAAAGATAATTCAAGTATTATTGTTAATAATTATAATGGTAGTGAATATCAATTAGCTCTTGGCTTTGATAAAGAATTATATTCATATAAAACATCGATGAATATGCATAGTTCATTTATTAATACTAATATTAAAGAAATAACTGGTGACTTTGATAATAATTTACCAATTATTATGGTTCGATATGACAATGATGAAATTCTTGTATTAAATTACTACAATGGTGAAAGTATATATAATACTGGTGAAAAACAAAAAGTTTCATTATTAAATTATATTGGATTATCTACAAGAGATAATAATGTATCTGCAAGTAATAATACTTATAATGAAAATAATGAATTAAAAGAAACATTAGATACTTTAACTGATAAAGAAATTACTGAATTATTAAATAATACAAAAGATATTAATAGTAATCCTTCTAATACAGTAGATCCTGTTAATGAAGGAGGAATTGGTAATGGTAATACGGTTAATAACAAATATATTGTTTCTTATAATGAAAAAACAAATGAGTATGTTGTATATGATATTGATGATATCTTATTAGGTGATTCAAGAGTAACTGTTAATTCAAGAATTAATAGTAATAAAGATTTATATAATTATTTCTATAATGAAACAAAGGTTAATGAAATATTTAAAGATAATAGAGTATTAATATATATAGCAATTATTATGTTAATTATTGCAAACTTAGTATACTTTGTACTTAAATATCGAAGAAAAGAGGTAGTCCATGAATAAAAAGATATTAATTATTATTGGAACAATTATTGTTCTTGCAATTATTGTTATTCTATCTCTTTCTTCAAATAATCTTAATAGTGATTTAAATTTAGATGATCTTAAAAGAAATATCTTTAAACAATATAATGAAATTAATTTAAGAGTTTTAGAGAATGAAGAAATAAGAAATTATTTTGGAATTGATTTAAAAGATGATATTGATTCATTATTTATAACAGATTATTTTGTTGAAGAAAATCCTAAACCTTTTAGTCCAAATGTATTAATAGTTGTTGTTAATAGTAAGGACTATCATGATTACGCAACACTATTAAAGAATTATATTGATGTTGAGATAATGAACTGTCTTGATATGGAAAGAGTTAATAAGTATAAAGAAGCTATTATTGAAGAAAAGAGAAATTACTATTATTTAGCTCTTGGAACAGACAAAAACATTGTCACAATAATAGAAGATTTTTTCAACAATTAGACTAGAGTAATCTAGTCTTTTTTTGATATAATTTTATTGGTGATAAGAATGATTTTACTAACAGCTTTACCTCATACAGGTAAATCAACAGCAATTAAGAAAATAATTGAATTATTAGGAGTAAGTAACTGTGGAGGCTTTTATACAGAAGAGATAAGAGAAAATGATGAAAGAGTAGGTTTTATGATTAAAACACTTTCTAATAAGGAAGGTGTTCTTGCCAACACTAATCTTCAAAGTGAATATAAAATAAGTAGATATGGTGTAGATGTATCTAAGTTTGAAGAACTATGCTTAGGGGAAATAAATAGATCTATTAATGACGATAATATTAAGTATATTATTATTGATGAAATAGGACCTATGGAGTTATTTTCAAATAGGTATAAAGAGCTATTAATTGAACTATTAAATTCTAAAAAACCCGTTATTGGAACTATCTATATGAATTCATATGAATGGTTAGATGATTTTAAGAAAAAAGAAGGTATTAACTTAATCGAATTAACTCTTGATAATAGAGATCAAATGCCTCATAAAATCGTTGATATGGTCCTTAACAAATAGACGCAAACCTTGACAAAATAAGGGTTTTAGTGTATTTTATAAGTAAGAGGTGAGAATTATGAATAGAGTAGTTCTATTTAGACAACATCATCATAAATTCTTGCACTTGTCTTGTCGGCATTAAATTAAAAAAACTGACAACAAGTGCTTTTCATGGTGCTTGTTGTCTATATATATAAAGACTATATAGGCAACTATATAGTCTTTTTTCGTTATATAAAAATAAGGAGGATTTATGATAAAGGATAATTATAAACTTTATGTTCCTTCTGGTAATCCAACAGCGTTAGTACTAATAATGGAACGTAATAGTGAAAAACGAAAAGAAATAAATAATGAAATAATGAATAAATATGATTTTATTGAACAAGTAGGATTTATAAATATGGATATTAAGAAGCCAGAATTATTAATGGCTGGAGGAGAATTTTGTGGTAATGCAACTAGATGTGCAATTAATTATTACTTAAAAGGATGTAGAGGGACTATTAAAATAAAAGTATCAGGTGTTCCTAATAAATTATTAGGAGGTATTGATAAGAATAATAATGTATGGGTTGATATGCCTATTATAAAAGGCGATTATGAAAACTCCATTAAAGTTATTAATCGTAAAAAAGCCATTGTTAAACTATATGGAATAACCCAATTAGTTTATGAAGTAAGTAATATTAATAAAAAATATAATAAAGAAGAATTAAAGGAATATGCCTATAATATCTTAAAAAAGAATAAGTTGTTAAAAGAAGAAGCAGCTGGCGTTATGTTTATTGAAAGAAAAAATGGTAAAATAATATTGTCACCAGTCGTGTTTGTTAAAGAAATAAATACTTTATTTTATGAAACAGCTTGTGGATCAGGTAGTGTAGCCGTAGGTATATATGAAAGCTTTAAAAACAAAGGTAGTGTTAATATCGATATATTGCAACCATCAGGTGAATATATTAAGGTCATTACCTCTTCTAATGATTCTAAAATAGATAATGCAAGAATAAGTGGAAAAGTAATAGAATTAGAGGTGAAAAAATGAAAGAAAAGTTTGTAAAGTATCAAGATTTAATAACCGTACAAGAAGTTGATGAAAATACAAAAGATGAAGAATTTGTTAAGATTAATCAAGATGGTAACAAAGTAATAGGAAGATATGTATCAAACTTAAATGAAAAAGAGTACTCTGATATCCTACGAGTTAGAAAGACCGTTCTTTTGATGTTATCTAAGGTTGATATCTTACTAAAAGAAATAAACAGTGATTATCAAATAATGGTTGTTTATGGATATCGTAGTATGGAAAAACAAGTTAAATTCTTTAATGAAGAAATAGAAAAATATCAAAATGATTTTGATAATGAATTAGACTTATATGAGTTTGTTCATGAAAAAATTGCTGTTCCTTCGGTATCAGGTCACCCTACAGGAGGAGCTGTTGATGTTGTAATCTATGATATGAAGAAGAATCAAATAATAGATTTTGGAACAGAAGTACATGATTATGATGATTGTAAAAGTTATACATATTATGAAAAAATAAGTAAAGAAGCTAAAGATAATCGAATGTTACTTCGTAGACTAATGATGGAAGTAGGCTTTGCTCCTTATGATGGAGAATGGTGGCACTTTTCATATGGTGATCGTGAATGGGCTTATTACTATAAAAAGAATAAATATTTATATCCTCAAGTTAATAAAGATGTTGTTTATTAAAAAAACCAGTCATTTAGTTGACTGGTTTTATTATGTTAAATAGTTCTATTAATTCTATAACATTTAATCTTTTAATATTAACTTTAGTATTATCTTTATAAGATACACTTAATATATAATTATTTAAATGATAATTATTAAACTTATAGTTAGTATTATTATAATTAATTATATTACTATTATAATCAATCTTATAATCTTCATCATTCATTAATAAACCTTTACCTATCAATTTAAAGAAACTTTCTTTAGTAGTCCATTCTTTATAGTTAATATCATCTTTATTATCATATTCAATATCTATACCAACATCGGAATTACTTATACCTAAAGCTACATATTCATTAGAATGAGAAATATTATAATAAAATTTATTATTGATTAAATATGGTTTACCATATTCATTTTGTTTAATGATATAATCACAATTATTTTTGATTGTAAATGCCTTAATTAATAATAATCCTAGTAATGATCTTACTTGATCATATTTACTTTTTAAACTATTTATTTTACTTAGTTCATTTTTATCTAAATATTTAAAATATTTATCATAATTATTAATAATATTTAATTCATTATAATTAACTAAGTAAACTGTAATTTTATTCATTATTTTTACGCATAGTAGGGAAGAATAGAATATCTCTAATTGATTGACTATCAGTTAATAACATAATTAGTCTATCAAGTCCAATACCTAATCCACCTGTAGGAGGAAGACCAACTTCAAGAGCATGTACATAATCTTCATCCATTTCTCCAGCTTCTTGATCACCAGCTTTTTTAGCTTCAACTTGTTTCAAGAATCTTTCATATTGATCAATTGGATCATTTAGTTCAGAGTAGGCATTAGCGTATTCACGTCCACCAATAAATAATTCAAATCTTTCTACTAGTCTAGGATCACTTGGTTTTCTCTTAGTTAGAGGAGATATTTCAACTGGATAGTCGATAATAAATGTTGGTTGAACTAGTGTTTCTTCTACAAATGTTTCAAAGAAAGCATTAATTACATAACCTCTAGTTCTCTTTGTATCTTCAACAAAGACATCTTTTTCATCAGCAAGTTTTAATGCTTCTTCATCAGTATTAATCTTATTAAAATCAATACCAGTTACTTCTTTAATAGCATCAATCATACTAATTCTTTTCCATCTTGGTTTTAGATTTAATTCAACTCCTTGATAAGAAATAGTTGTTTTACCAAGTACTTTCTTTGCAATCTTAGATACAATCTCTTCTGTGATATTCATCATATCATTATAATCTTCATAAGCAGAGTATAATTCAATATTAGTAAACTCAGGATTATGTTTATAATCCATACCTTCATTTCTAAATAATCTACCAATTTCATATACTTTATCAAAACCACCTACAATGATTCTCTTTAAGTTTAATTCGGGGGCTATTCTTAAATACATATCAATATCAAGAGTATTATGATGGGTTATAAATGGTCTTGCTGCATCTCCAGTTGAAATATTAGTTAGAATAGGAGTTTCAACCTCAAGATAACCTTTCTTATCAAGGATTCTTCTTAATTCTTTAATTATTAAACTTCTTTGAATAAAAGTATTTTTAACTTCTGGATTAACAATTAAATCTATATATCTTTGACGATATCTTAATTCTTTATCTTTTAATCCATGGAACTTCTCAGGAAGTGGCATTAATGATTTAGATAATAGTGTCACTTCTTTAGCGTGTATTGATATTTCACCAGTCTTTGTTTTAAATACAAAACCTGTAATACCAACAATATCACCAATATCATATGTTTTGAAATCAGTATAACTATCTTCACCAATATCATTAATACTCACATATGATTGAATTGTTCCTTGCATATCTTGAATTGTACAGAAAGAAGCTTTTCCCATAATTCTTTTAGACATAATTCTTCCTGCAATCGTAACATCTTTTTCTTCTAACTTATCAAAATTATCTTTAACATCACTTGATGTATGGGTACGATTAAACTTTGTAATTTTGAATGGATCTTTATTATTCTTTCTTAAAGTTTCTAATTTTTCTTTTCTAGTTTTAATTAATTCATTTACTTCAATATTTTCATTCATATTATTTCTCCTTTACATTTGTTCATTAAAATATTTTAAATCATCTAATTTCTTAAATACATTCTTTAAGTAATCACTTGTTATATTTGGCCATTTAAAGCCTAATGAATATAATAATTCAGTTGTAAAATCATTCTTAGCATCTACTTCTTGTAATTCTTTTTTACTATCTGATGCAAGATCTGCATATAAACCAATGAATTGCTCTACATTATCACTGTTGTTAATCTTATCATCTAAAATCTTATTGAATTCTTCATCTGATACAACTTTAATATTGAAACCATATTCATTCATAGCATGAACAATATCATAATAATAAATACTATTATTATTAAATGAGTGATATAAGTTAAATTTATCATCATTGTTAATTATCTTTAAGATTGATTTTGCTGTATTATCTACAGGTGATAATTCAATGTTTTGAATAAATAAACTCATTGGTATACATTTTAAGATAACAAAGGCCTTTAACATATTCATAAATCCATTATCGTTATAATTTATTTGGAATTGATAGTCTTTGTATCTAGGCATTAAGTTACCAACACGAATTATTTTGGCATTTAATCCATTTGGTATAGCTTCAATAATACATTCTTCAGCTTCAAACTTAGTCTTAGCATATTTGTTCTCTAAGTTTTGACCAAAGTATAAGATGTTTTCACCGAATTTATAATTATTATCTTTTAAATTCTTTGTACCACCAACACTTGTTGTTGATATTTGAACTAACATAATATTATTATCTTGGCAGTACTTAATTATATTTTTAACACCTTGTACATTTACTTTTTCTATTTGGTTATTACTATCATAGTATTTAACCATAGCTGCACAGTTAATGAAGGCATCTGCTTTAAATTCTTCTAATTTCTTAAACGATTCTTTATCAGTAATATCTCCTTCAACTAATACTAATCGATCTTTATAATTATCAATACTTTCATTAAAGTAATAATCAAATAGATAATTAATACGATCTTCTAAAGAATCAAACTTTCCTTTTCTAATTAGAGTATATACTTTAGAATCTTTATAATCATCACTTCTTAGTAATTCATATATAACGTGGATACCTAAGAAGCCAGTTCCTCCTGAAATAATGATATTATTTAGTTTCTTTGCATGTTTTTCTTTATTCTTTATTAACTCAGATAATGTATTGTTTTTAATAATTTCATTTACTTTATCAAAGTCAATAATAGTTTCTTCTTCTTTTTTATCTTTCTTAATTAAATAAGTTGCTAGGTCTTTAATAACAGGGTAGTTAAACACATCTTTATATTCAATTGTTATGCCATTATTATTAGCTTGAGTAATTAATTTCATAACGTTTAAAGAGTTACCACCGATATTAAAGAAACTATCTGTTGTACTAACTTTATCTTTCTTTAATACTGTTTTAATAATTTCACATAATTTATTTTCAAGTTCATTAATAGGTTCGACATAATTCTTTTCATCATCACCTGGAATAGGTAATTGTTTTCGATCTACTTTGCCATTAGTATTTAATGGAAATTCAGCAAGCTGCATCATTTTCTTTGGAACCATATATTCTGGTACATACTTAGATACAAATGATTTCAAGTCATTTAAATCAATTTGCTTTTCAGCAATAAAGTAAGCACAGATATATTTTTCAGAATCATTTTCAATAACTTTAGCTACACAGTTTTTAACACCTTCATAACTGTTAACTACTTCTTCAATCTCAGATAATTCGATACGATAACCATTTATTTTAATTTGATTATCAATACGACCTAAGAATTCTATTTCACCATTAGTATCCCATTTGGCTAAATCACCACTTAGATAAGCTTTTTTACCATTAATTTTTACAAATCTTTCTTTATTTAGTTTAGGTAAATTTAAGTATCCTCTTGATACCCCGTTACTTAGTATTGCAAGTTCACCAGGTACATCAACAGGAAGAATTTTGTGATTTTTGTTTACCATATATATTTCAGTATTAGCCATTGGTTTACCAATAGTAATATTGACATCACTTTTTAATTCTTTAAAAGTACAACCAATAGTAGCTTCTGTTGGACCATAACCATTATAGACTTTAGCTTTCTTATTAATATCTTTTAATCTCTTGTATAATCCTTGTGGGAAAGCTTCAGCACCAATATTAAATACTTTAAAATCTTTCATTGAATCTTTTATTTCATCAATATCAATGATGCTATTAATAAATGATGGAGTACAAGTTACTGCTTCAATATTATTATCTTTTATTAATTTAGCTAACTTTAATGGGTTAAAGATCTCTTCTTCATTAGCTACAACAACTGTTCCACCATTTAATAATGGAATGAATTCTTCTAGAATTGAAACATCAAATGTTTGAGAGGCTAGAGCAATAGATGCATTTATATTTTGAGAAACAGCTTTAGCTTCATAATTATATTTGTTAACATGACAATAGTTAATTAAGTTTCTTTGTTCTATTTGAACACCTTTTGGTTTACCAGTAGAACCTGAAGTAAAGATGGTATAACATAAGTATTTACCACTGTTTTTAACAGTTACTTCATCATCATTACCGTTTTCTAAAACATCTTCAATAAATAATACTTTGCCTTTATAATCATTAAATAAGTCAAATCTTTCATTATAGATTATTTTTGTTGTAATAATAAATTTAGCTTTCGTATCCTCTAAGATATATTTAATTCTATCAAGTGGGTAGTCAGGTAAGACATTTAAGAATGCACCTGTACCTTTAATGATACCAATTCTTGCAATTGGTGAATAATATGATCTATTTAACATAACCATAACAATATCTTCTGCTTTAATATTATTCTTTAATAATTCATTAGCTATCTTATTAGTATTCTTATCTAATTCTAAATAAGTATTTTTATTGTTACAATCAGCTACTGCAATACGATCTTTATTCTTTAATACTTGTTTCTTAAACATTGATGGAATATTATCTTCATCAATTAATATTTCTGTATTATTTACTTCTTTTAATAATTCGATATCAATATCAGTTAAATAATTGATATCATTAACATTTTCACACTTAGTTATAGAATCTAATATGATATAGAATGAATCATATATATTCTTTATTAATCTTTCAGTATATTTTGAACTATTATATTTTATTTTTAAACTAACAGTTAAACCTAACTTAATATTGAAATTAAGATCATAGTCATTATCCTTATTATTAAAACTTAAACTAATAATATTATCTTTCTCTAGAATCTTATCTTTAATAGATAATAATTCATCACTATATTCTTGAATAAGTTCTTTTGTTTCTTTTACTTTAGTTAATAGTTTACTAATATCATTCGTATTAATATCCAAATAGAATGGATATTGTTCCTTATTGATATCTCCTAAAAATAAAATATCATTTGTTCCTGAGTATACTGATAAATCATAAATAAATGTGAATAAAATAATGTCTTGTACATCAACCTTGTTTTTCTTGGCATACCTCTTTAGTGTTCTTAAGGAATGTTTCTTAGAACCCCCTATAAAGTCGAATTTGAGTTTTTTATCGTTTTTATTTGCATATATTTTTGTATAACTTTCTTTTTGACTTAATAAGTTAACATAGCTTTTAAAGTCTTTTTTTCCTTTCTTCATAATATCACCCCGTTTCGATAAAATAATTCAATTTCAACTTTATAGTAAAATGAATTTATAAATAAATCTAATATCAAATATTTATAATTGGTATAAAAGATTTTTATAATAATCAGATATTTGTTATAATATAAGTGAATTGGAAGTGAGTTTATGAATTGTTTTTTCTGTGATTGTATTAATAAAAAAGATTATACGAAAGAGAATGAATATGCCATCATCAGATTTGATGATTTTGGTGTTAGTAAAGGTCACTTAGAAGTAATCCCTAAAAGACATGTTAAAGATTGGTGGGAAACAACTAGTGAAGAAAGAAAAGCAATCTTTGACTTAATAGATGAAGCTAAAAAAATAGTAGATGAAAAATATCATCCAGATGGATATAATATTGGAATGAATTTAGGAGAAGCAGCTGGACAAAGTGTTATGCATTTACATGTTCATTTAATCCCTAGATACAAAGGTGATGTTGAAAATCCAAGAGGTGGCGTAAGAGGAGTTATCCCAAGTAAACAAAACTACTAGAAGAGGGTAAAATGAAAACAATTAATTTAACAAAGGAACAAATGTTATTTCTTTTATTAAATCCTAATCCATTTGATCAAGGTGTATATGGAATACTTAGTGAAGTAGGGGAATACTTATTTAAAGTTAATTATAAAGATTTTATAGAAACATATATATCTAATAATCCTGATGCCTTAGATGGAGAGGTAGATATTTGGTTAAAAGTAGAAAAAGAATCTAATACGGGTTTAAGAAATGTAGAAAAACAAAGAGATAAATTCAAAAGATTAGAAAGTACCAAATCATCTAATTTAATAGTTGGTGTACTATCTTATCGTGATTTATATGTTGGAACTGTTTTACATAACTTTAAAGGCTATGTTACTTTAGCTAAAGCAGATGAATCAATTTCTATTGAAGAGCGAAATATCTATATAAGTAAAGCTTATGAATTAGCTAATGATTTATTAGCACATGATATTGTTCCTAAGGATATAAGTGAGAATAATATTCTTGTTAACTTAGAAACTGGAGATGTTGTTTTAATAGATTTAGATGATGTTGAAACAACTTATGGGCCAGATGGTTATGTTGACAAATATCCACATCATCGAAGAACAATTGAAAGTAATTTTAAAGATACAGTTAGAAGATTAAATAATAGAAGAGGAATAAAAGATCCAAGAGAACTATAAAAAAAGACTAGATTATTCTAGTCTTATTTTTTTACTAATTGAATAGATATGATTGAAGCCCAATCAGCATCTTTATTATTATATTGGAATCTATTTCCCCAGCTTGATACAATTATTTTACCATCTTTAGTTATTTCTGTAACATATATATAATGTGATGATATATTAACTTTTTCAATAACGTTACCATCTTTATCTAATCGAAGTAAGTCAGTACCACCTGTAGCAACAATATCACCAACTTTAAATTTCTTAGCATATTGTTTTAAAGATGATTTTATTTGAATACCGAATTGTGAAAGGAATTCATTAAAAGCACCAAATGATTTATCTACAGGAATAGCAAATCCAGGAAGTTCTTCTCTTAATTCATTTAATTCCTTAGTATATTTATCTATTTCTTTATTAAGGTCTTTTTCTTCTGCTTTCCATTTATCTTTTTGTTTTTTTGACCAGTTAGCTGATAACTTTTCTTCAGTTTTCTTATGAGATTCTAATTCTTCTTTTAAATTTTCAATCTTAGATTCAAGATAATTTTCTTGAATAAAAGAAGGGAAGTTCTCTTTTATTATTTCTATTTTTTTATTATATTCATCGATTCTATTAACAAGTTCGTCTGCATGAATTTTCCATTCTTTATATTGTTCTTTTGACCATGTTTTAAATACTGGTCTTGCTTCATCACGATATGCTTCAAGTTCTTCTTCAAGATGTTGTACTTTCCATTTATAATAGTTTCTTTTAAAAAATTCTTTAACTAATTCTGGATTTTCAGCCTTTTCAATATTTCTAAATTGGAAGAACTTTAACATCATTAACTCATAATTATAGTCTGGAGTGTCTTTTAATAAAGAATACATTGGGAACCCAAAAGTATTTTGGAATCCTGTTTCATTTCCTTCAAATATTTGAAAGATAGTGTTAGTAGCAGCAGCATAACCACAACCACAGGCACCGATTTGATTAAAATAATCACGATAGAAATCCATGGCATCTTGATAATCATCAAAGTCTCTTAAAGGAAATTTATTTTGTACTTCTTGCCACATTTTTTGTTCTTTAATTAAGTAATCAAATCTTTGATTAAAGTCTATCTGACTAGCACCATATTGGTTAGTTCTAATATTATCTATATCAAAAATAGATAATGGTGTAATAACACCATCAGTAGATCTCTGATATATTAATCTACCGTCTTGAATTGAATAAATAACTTTACTATCTATTGGTAATTGCATAGTAATTTTAGTTTTAGGTGTTTCAACAATATTAGAAAAATTACCATTATTACTATCAGCTAAGGCATGAGTTGAAAACATTTGAAAAAGTGCTAGATAACAAGCAATTCTTCTAATTCTACTACTTTTCATATTATCACCTTTTAACATGCTATATTATACCACATTTTGGCATTTTTTTCAAGTTTTACAACAAAAAAGGTGACTAGCTCTATATTGTTTAGAATCAATATTATTATCATCAAATATTGATGGGGAGCCATCAAATTCTAAAAAGCTATCTATAGATTCTTTAGAAATAGTTATGTTATTTTCATTACTAGATTCATATTTTATATTTTGAGTAATATTGGTATCTAAAGTATAATTTAGGTCGATATCTTTAGTATCAAAAATATGAATTGCTGTTGAAAACATCTGTAAAAATGCTAAGTGGATAGCAACATTTTTAATAAAGCTATTCATAAAAATACCCCCTCATTTATTGGGTATTATTATATCACTTCATTGTTATAGAGTAAAAAGAAGCACGTAATAACGTGCTTATTTCTTTTCCCAAATTTGATATTTTTTATCTTCATAAATCTTATTAAAGTTAGTTTCTTTTTCTGTTTTTAAGTAAGTGTAAATTGAATCATTATCAATTCTTACTACTAAGTAATCAAAATCATATTTAGATAAGAAGTCGGATACATTAATAAGACCATGTTGCATATCAAAGTTTTCTTTTAGAATATCTTCTTTTTTATTATTCTTTTTTATAAATACTTCAGCTCTTGGATCAACATAACAATTAAATCCCATATATTCAAAATAACTACCATCTTCAAAGGAAGTATATACTTTTGGACTTTCTATTTTATTATTTTCTACTAAATAAGTAGCTGGATCATGCTGAGGAGGTGTTAGAACTTTCGTTGTACATATAATAGTAGTTGCAATTACTAGAATAATGATACTTGTTATTATCTTTGTCTTTTTACTAATAACAGTTTCTTTTTCTTCTCGATAAAAGTATGCAATAGAGAAGAGTGAACAAGCTAAGAATAAATAGAATGATTTATATGCATCAATTGCAAGAACAGCGGTACCTAAAGCTAATAGATAATATCTTAATGGAACTTTTTTCTTCCAATTAATTATGAATAATAAGAAGATAACAATCATTAAAAAGATACATATTTTACCAAAGAAAGTACTAAAGTTTAATGATGATAGTTCATTAATATTTTCTTTCATTGTGATATTACCATATGAACTAAAACCATATGTATACATCTTATATGTATATGGATTTAAGAATCCTACTAATAATGATATTAAATATGTTATAAATAAAGGTTTTTTATTATAATTAACAGGACCTTGATTTAAGAAATTAAATTTGTATTTAAAACTATTTAATAAGTATGGGGTAATAAATACAAGTAATGGAATATAATACATACCATGCATATAAACTTGTAATAAATAGATAAATGGTATTGGTATTAATAATTTATAATTATTCTCTCTGATATATCTTTCTAATAAGTATAGTATTACTACTAAATTTAATACTGTAAACAAGTGAGGTCTTGGGAATGTATATAGTAAAAATATTAACATAAATAGAGTAGTTAACATAATAGAACGATAATTATTCTTTGATACGGTTAAGCATAATTTATAGTAGAAATAAGTTATTAATTCTAAGATTGCTAAAGTAAGAACCATTATTCCAGCATTACCTAAATAATTATATATTAGATAGAATAATACTCCAGAACCACTACTTTGATAAACAAAAGGAAGATCATGAATAACATTAATAACGGTAGTAGGAAATCCATTAGATAGGACATATCTACCTTGATTAATTGTAAACCAAAAGTCATTATCTATTGCAAACTTACCAATGAATAAAGCAATTGGTATAAAGAAAGGTAAGAATAATATAAATTTAGCGTATTTTGACTTATTAATTTCTTCGTTAATAACTTTCTTATTTTTCTTCATATCGTCACCATAATAAGTATACAATAAATTTTTCTATATTAATATAAAGTTGTCAATAATGAGAATAGATAATTAATAAATGATATAATTATTACGGTGGTAATATGAATAAATTAAGAATAAAAAAGATCTTAAAATTTATATTAATATTTATTCTTGTTTTTACTATTAATTATTTTATAACGATTGCTACGATGGATGAAATATGGACTTATGGCTTTAGTTATAACATTGCTAATCATTTAATACCATATAAAGATTTTAATATGGTTATTTTACCATTTCATTCTTTAGTAATTGGTTTATTACTAAGAACGATTAGTACATCATTTCTTTCATATCACATTATTATGGCTTTAATATATAGTATGTTTTATTACTTTATATCAGAAAGGATAACATTAAGAAAAACATTGTATTTAATTCTTTATTTGGTAATGTTAGAAACATATTTTTATAATTCTTTTATGGCTTTATTATTAATGATGATTATCTTATTAGAAACTAGTGAATATAAATATAAAGATCTTATTATTGGACTATTAATTGGCTACATTATGATGACTAAAGTTAATATAGGAGCTTTTTTATTCTTAGTATTCTTCTTTAAGTCTAAAGATAAGTTAAAAGTTTTCTTATATTCAGCTATTATTCCTATCTTTGTTTTAGGTTATTTAATACTTACTAATTCCTTATTACCTTGTATTGATTACTGTTTATTAGGATTATTAAACTTTACAAAGAATTATTATATTGAATATGAATATATAATATTGGAACTAATTGTAATAGGGTATATTATCTTTAAAATAATAAGAACCAAAGATAAAAATTATTACTATATTCTTGCCTTTCAAATTATATTTTATCCACTATTAGATTTAAATCACTTTGTTGTTTCAATATATCCATTACTTTTTTATTTATTAATGACCTTAAAACAAAAGAACAATATTTTATTAACAAAATTGTTAATAATTATTTTCTCTTTACCAACTTTAATTGCATTTAGATTTATGTACAAAAAATATGATTCTTTTATAGGTTATCGTAATATGTATGCAGATAATACAGAATATTTTGCTAGGGTAAAGAATTATATTAATGAAGAACCTAATAAAAAAAGATATTATTTAAATTCCTTTGCATACTTTTTAAGAATCGATAATAAGGAAACAATAACTAAATATGATTTAATGAATCATGGTAATATGGGTACTAATGAAGATTATATTATTTATGAAATAGATAATTTGTGTTTAAAAGAAGATTGTAGAATCTTAGTAGATTTCTATGAATATAGTCTTATTGATAATCAAATGCCAAAAAAAGTTAAAGACTTTATTCTTGATAATTACGAATTATGTTATGATGATTTTGTATATTGTAGGAAGATTAATTATTGTCCTAAGGAGAGAGAATGAAAAAGAAAAATATTTGGTTATACTTATCATTTGTATTAATATTTTGTATTGCAATCTCGTTTTTTAATAATGGTAGTGATTATTATTGGCATCTTAGAATAGGAAAGTATATTATTAATAATTTAAAGATTCCATATGTAGACTTGTTTTCCTGGTTTGGGGAATTAAATAAATTACATTGGATTAGTCATGAATGGTTATATGAATGTTTAATATATGGTTTTAAATATGTTTTTGGTAATCTAGGTAGTTTAATTTATACATTATTAAGTTTATTTGGAATATCAAGTATTATCTATCTATATAATAAAAAAGATTTCGAAAAGAATAGTTTTTATACTATTATTCTAGCTTTAGTAGGCTTATTAGTCTTTGGCTTTAAATTATTACCTAGACCTCATTTATTAAGTTATTTATTATTTACGATAACATTGTATTTAGCTTTTGATTTATATATGAATCCTAAAAGTAAAAAAATATATTTTAGTTTATTAGTTAGTATACTATGGGCTAATTTTCATGGTGGATCTAGTAACTTATCTTATATTATTTATTTAATGTTTTTAATAATTAATTTATTTAATATAAAGATAAAAAATATTAGTAATAAAAAATTAAATAAAGAACAGGTATTAAAGTATATTTATGCAATTATTACATCAATTATTGGTATAATTATTAATCCACATACTTTTAAAATGTTATTATATCCATATAAAAATATGGGTTATAAAATAATGATAGATTGTATTGAAGAATGGCAAGGAATAACTTTAAATATCGAAAGTATTATTTATATTATTTTAATATTAACACTAGTAATTATATTTATTAAAAAGTTAAAGAAGAAAGATAAAATATCATTAACTAATTTATTAATAACAATTGTATTTATTATTCTTGGAATAAAGAGTATTAAGTTTATGCCTTATTTATATCTATTTATATGTTTTTATATACCAACATCTTTTAAAAAGAATAGGTTATATATAAATCCTATGGTTATTTCAATTGTTTTAATAATAACTAATATCTTCTTTATCTTTAATTACAAAGAAAAGGAAGTAATAAGTGATGATATTATTAATTATTTAAAAGATAATAAAGTAGACAGATTATATAATAGTTATGATTTAGGTGGATACTTAATTTATAAAGATATTAAACCATTTATTGATGGAAGAGCAGATATGTATATTGATAGTATCTTTAAAGATGTTTGTTATATTGAACAAGGAAGGGATTTAGAATTAATTAATAAATATGATTTTGATTATTACTTAGTTTATAAAGATTCTTATGTAAATAAATATTTAAAAGACAATAATTATGAAATAATAATTGAAAATAACGTAGTTTTATATAAGAAGAAATAATGATATAATAAAAGAAAGAGGTTGTTATGAGAGAAAATTTAGAGAATTTATTAAATAATAGTTATGCCCCATATTCTAATTATAATGTTAGTGCTATTTGTGTTATGAATGATGGAAAATTAATAGGTGGTGTTAACATTGAAAATGCTAGTTACGGGGCAACTATCTGTGCAGAGCGTGTAGCTATCTTTAAAGCTATATCTATGGGTTATAAAAAAGGTGATTTTAGAGAATTACATGTTATGGTAAATAGTGATAAGATTGGAACACCTTGTTTTATATGTAGACAAGTATTCACTGAATTCTTTAATAGAGATATGAAAGTATACATGTATTCTAAAATAGATATGATGGTAAAAACAGTTGAAGAGTTATGCCCATATCCATTTGATGAGAGTAATCTATGAGAAGTGGAACTGTAAGTATTGTTGGTAGACCTAATGTAGGTAAGAGTACATTATTAAATAAAATACTTGAAAAGAAGATTGCGATTACTTCCGATAAAGCAGGTACAACAAGAAATCTTATTTTAGGTGTTTATAATGATGATGACTCGCAAATTGTTTTTGTAGATACTCCAGGTATTCATAAACCAGAACATAAATTAGGTAATGTTTTAAATAAAAAAGCTTATTTAATGACTAGTGATGTTGATCTAGTACTTTTTGTAGTTGATATCTCTAAAGGTTTTGGGAAAGGTGATAACTTTATTTTAGATAGACTTAAACAAGAAGAAGCTAAAGTTATTCTTATTCTAAATAAAGTAGATAATATTAAACCTGATGAACTAATTAAAAAGATTGATGAATTAAAAGAAATATATGATTTTCTTGAAATAATACCAACCTCAGCAATTAAAGGTATTAATATTAATGATTTAATAAAAACATTAAAGAAATATTTACCAAATGATTTTAAATACTATGAAGATGATTATGTAACTAATCAACCTAAAAGTTTAATAATTACAGAAAGAGTAAGAGAGAAAGTATTAAGGTTAACAGAAGATGAAATTCCGCATACTGTTACTTGTGTACTTGAAACTTATGAAGAAAAGAAAGATTTATTAAAACTAGGTGTTTTAATCGTAATTGATAGAGAAAATATCAAGAAAATAATTATTGGTAAAAATGGTTCTATGTTAAAGAAAATAGGTAGTGAAGCAAGACTAGATCTTGAAGAATATTTTGGTAAAAAAGTATATTTATCTTTATATGTAAAAGTAATAAAGAATTGGCGAGATCGTGAAGGTTTGATAAAAGAACTTGGACTACATGATGATATAGACGAGGATTAAAATGAATGTAATTACAAAGGGAATTGTTCTATCGGAAACAGCTTATGGGGAATCTAGTAAAATCCTTAATGTTTTAACTAGTGACTATGGTGTTATTGGAATAATTTCTAAAGGATGCAAAAATATTAAAAGTAAATTACGTGGTGTAAGTGGTAAAATGGCTTATGCTGAATATACTATTAGTTATAAAGAAAAAGGTTTATCTACTTTAATAGAAGGTAATACTATTAATTCATTTAAAAACATTTTTTATGATTTAAAGAAAGCTAATTATGCCTTTTATTTAATGGATTTAGTTAATCAAGTATCTAAGGAAAACAACGATAAAGAATTATTTAACTTACTAGAATCATCTTTATTAAAAATAAATGATAATTTATCTTGTGAATTAATAAGTA